>OGFF01000185.1_pt1 | contig 94152 bp, 76 predicted proteins | sample 1570751 | NCBI WGS metagenome assembly OGFF01 (sample SAMEA2581951, study PRJEB24529) | metagenome | biome: Human gut stool | place: China | collected 2011 | reverse complement strand
ATTTTGGCGGAAAGAAATCTGGCAACAGTGGCTATTGTAGGTGAGAATATGAAACTACCTTTAGTTTATCTGCCCTTCTTTGTACAATTTGATTACTCTCTCCCGTAAGAATACCAACAGGTATTCCAAGATGATGAGCGAACACTACCCCAGCACTATCGTAAGTATTGAATTTCTTCAATTCTACATTAGTGCCATCGTAATACATTCCTCCATCTGTCCAAACACCATCAATGTCCGTCAGAATGAGTTTTGGAAGTTTTCGATCCATTTACTTACAAATGATTTTTGCTGGTATACCGACAGCAGTTGCGCCATCAGGGATGTTACTTATTACAACTGCTCCAGCACCTATTTTTACGTTATCGCCTATTGTAATATCTCCTATTATCGTTGCTTTTGCACCAATGTAACAGTTTCTACCAATATTTGGTGCTTTGGTATTTTTGATATCATCACGCGAGCCAATTGTAACACCATGTTGTATATATGTACCTTCTCCTATTTTTACGTTAGAGTTAATTACTATGCCGAAACCTGAATGGCAAAACCATACTCCTTTGAAATTTACAGAATATGGAATATCACAATGATAATACCACTTTAACCAACGATATAGTATTCTAGCAAGAATAAATTTTACCCCCCCACAGAATACCAAGCAAACATTTTGTGTACAAGACTATTAAATCGGTTCATTGTTTAATCTATTAAGTTCTGATAGATAATCTCGTGTGCAGAAATGGCCTGAAGAGCCTTGTGACCAACGACCATGCCCTTCTCTGCCCACTTAAAGCCATCACCAGGACTTAGCAAGTGGATCTTATCCTCAGTAATCACTTCACCTGCTTTGATGTCAACGAGCGAAGCAATAGAACGTTCCAATTTCTCCTTTGCCCCTGCTACACTCTTGTCAATATAAAAGTCTTCTGTTCCGAGCCAACGTTCCACCATACGGATATCACGCACCATACGATTTACGCCATCAGGACCGAGTGATCCAGGCTGGTCGGTACCCTTCATATGACGGTCGATAGTAATATGCTTCTCGATAATCTCCGCACCCATACCTACAGCAATAGCAGGAGCCGAAATACCAATAGTATGATCCGAGAAACCGATGTGGTACTGGCCGTAGTGCTTCTTGAGATAATTGATGGTATTGAGGTTCAAATTATCAGGATGAGTAGGATACTGAGACACACAATGAAGAATGGAGATGTCATTGTGGTAGCGAGTAATCACATCAAGCGCATCATCCAACTCCTTCTTACCAGCCATACCTGTAGAAAGGATGATAGGTATCTTGGTCTCTGCCATAACTTCCAACAACGGAAGGTTGGTAAGGTCACGAGATGCCACCTTCAAGTAATCTGGGGTAAAAAGTTTCAAGAGCGAAAGACAACCCTTTGCACAGAGAGTCTCAACGAAATCTAGTCCCTTCTCCTTAGCAAACTTGTAAACCTCAAAGTGTGCGCCATCATTCAACTCCAGGAATGCACGATGCTCGCCATAGGTAGCGCCAAATGAATTACTGTTTACATAAGGACGGTTCATTTGAGTTGTGGTAAGTTCCTCGTTCAAATCACGACGAGTCATTTTCACAGCATTCATGGGCTTGAGGTCAAGATTGAATACCTCCTCATGCACAGGACGCGCAATGAGTTCTACAATAAGCTTGGCAATATCTACTGAACCATTATGGTTCTGTCCAATCTCACCAATGATGTAAGTTTCACCTTTTGTAATCATAGCAGTATGATGTTTTAATTATTTTTTATTTTGGAAAATATTTGAAATCATAGATTGTTTGATCTCCTCGTGTGCATCAAGGTATTTAACAACATTCTGCAAAGTGAAATTCTCGTCCTTTGCTTTAAGGTCCGAGTAAACCTTCAAAGCGTTTACAAGATCCCCTGGAGTGTCAATTGTAAGCCGGATGTCATCACGTCCCTGAAGGAAATCTGGTCCAGCAATCCATTCACACCTGTATTCATCGGGATGGTTGTAAATGTGGTAGGTTACATGTTCGTGTGCTAGTGTTCCCTCCGCAGTAGTGTCTGCAACCCGCTTAAGAGCAGAGAGTCGTACGAACTCTCCCCAGAAACCGAAATGAGTAAGGATGGAGGGTTTATTATTGATGCGAAAACCAATATAGTCAGCATCGCTGGTCTTTGCCTTCTCTACAAGCTGTGCTACACCATGCCAGTCCATGAAAGGATTATCCGAACAAATACGGACAATACCATCTACACAATTTGCCTCAGCAGCCTTAATATAACGATCAAGAACATCATTCTCAGATCCACGGAATACGAGTTCTCTCTTTTCCTTGAGAAATACCTCCAGTTCGTCATTGTTCTCGTTGACAGATGTTGCGACAATCACCTTGGCATCTGCCACTTTGTGAAGGTTGTCCAAAAGTGTTTCAAGGAGAGTCTTGCCTCCATAGAAAGGCTTCAAAATTTTGCCAGGAAAACGGGTAGAACCCATTCTTGCCTGTATGATGATCCCAATGTTCATATTGTTATTTTTCTATTATTAGTTTTATCTTTTCAACTGTATCGCTTGCAAATACCTCTTTATAGGCAAACTGCTTTGTTAGTACCATATCAAGAGCTGTCTCATATTCATCAACAGATCCGGTATAAACAACTCCATTTTCAGGTTTCAGCACCTTATAATAATAGTTCACAGACATATCTGCGTAATTATAGAAGATGGTCGGCTTCTGATAATACTGACATTCCAAACAAGTGGTTGATGAGATGGTCAAATGTACATCACACCAAATCATATACTCGTATATATTCACTCCTGGACGATAAACGATGTTGTCCTGATCGAACACCAAACCTGCATCTGTGTTTCGTGGAACATAGACATATAGGCAGTTTGAAGTTTTTCTAGCTGCTTCCTTTACGTATTCAGCCATTGCTTCTTCATAGCCTCTCTGACCTGCTACAAGAATTACTTTCTCGTACTTGCTTCGAAACTCTTTGAAAGGATTGTTCGTAAAACTCTGTTTGGCCAACTCCATAAAGAACAAACCAGTCTTATGTATCTTCTTGCAATAATTACAATCCTGACCATTCAGATACTTATACTCTTCCTGACCAAACACGCAAATCTCATCCGGATAGAGAATAGGAGAAGAATAGAGAGAGTTGTAGGCATAATGCTTATCATTGAGAACTCCATGTTGCAGTTCGATAACAGGAATGCCCTTCTTATGCAATGACCACACATAGCCCATAATAGTGTAAGGGCACTCAATAATCACTTTTTTCGGCTTATGAGTGATTGCAAGCAAGACGTCAAAAACATTTTTCTGTACAATCAATATGCGAATGGCGCTATTGTAATCAAACTGAATATGGTTGTCGGCAAGTGCTTGCTGGAGTATAACTTCATTCAGCAAACTAATCTTCTTCCACTTTGTCAGTATTGCAATGGCGTGCACAAACAGCAGAAGCCATGATTCTGATACGATATCCTTCTCTGGTATATCCCTTCTTGGGCAGCTACTCTGATCCTTTCCTGGTTTCTCAATGACTAATGTTTCAGGATGAGCACTCGTCACACAACCAGATACTCGTAACTGTCTCTTTCCGTACACCTCTTTTCTTCGTTCAAAACCGGCAAATAACCATACTGAGCGCTTCTTGAAATAGCTAAAAGGATTATAGTAGAAAAGCGTGCTCAACACCTGCTTGATGGCAGAGCTACCACTACTCTTCATCGTATCGTTATTACCCGTGATTGCGTCAACAATATTAATCCTCAACAAAGGCCAAACACCTACACCTTTGTATGTCACCTTCATCAAGTCATATTTCGACTCAATCTCTCTTATCAGATCAACGGCCTCTAAATATGTCATATTAATGAAATTTCTTCTCTTGCTTCAGTTTACGAAAATGCTCAATGTCACGATACTTGATAACCTTGGCAGGATTACCACCTACAATAGCGTATGGAGGAACATCTTTCACAACAACGGAACCAATAGCAACAATGGCACCTTCTCCAATCTTAACGTTACCAGAGACTGTTACATCTGAGCCCAACCACACAAAATCATCTATTTCTACGAACCTTTCTACATAAGTCGAACCGTATGGAATAGCCTCTCCATGATCGTAGTCATGACTACCAAGCATTATCTTACAATTGGAACCAGTATGGAAATAATCACCAATTTTTACCCCCCCCCCGTTCCTGTGATAATCAATCCATTAGAGTTTAAATGATAACCCACATCAACCTTGACAGTTCTTGCTACTTTGCAGAAGTTATTTACTCCAACGCTACCATAGGAGTGGAGCATACGCTTGAAAAGAAAAGTGTACCAGTGAGTGCGCATTCTTCTGACAATAGTTATGATATTGTATAGAGTCATTTTCATTTGATCTTCAGTATCTTTTGATACAATTTTGCATACTGATTTGCTATGATTCTCCAATCGAACGTTGTGCGAGAAGTTCTATCACTTTGTTCTTGAAGAACCCATTTCTTCAACTCTTCTGAATCTACATGCTTAAAATCAAGTATATAATAATCAGGAGATGTAACATCACTGGCAATGGTTCCAACAATGACTTTATTTACTATAGTTCTCAACCCAGTAGCATTAGCCTCTAATTCTGATAGTGCCTGACCTTCTTTCCAACTTGGATGAGCATAGATATCTGCTGCCGAATAGTATTTATACAGCTCATTGGCTGTCTTATACCCTAACATTCTCACCTTTCCTTGAAGACCGTTTTCTTCTACATACTGTAAGATTGCCTCCTCATCAGGTCCTTTACCGACAATCCAATACTGGAAATCGATGTCCAACATTGAAAGCATTTTCAAAAACGCTAACTGACCCTTACGTTTTTGAACAGAAGCAACAGTGATAAACACCTTACAACCATCCTTCACGTCAAACTCTTTGCGAATCTTAGCACGTTCTTCGGACGAATAATAAAACTTCTTGCAGTCAACACCATTTGGAATAACAGCAATCCTATTTTTGGGTATGCCAAGAATAGATTCGTACTCGTTAAGAGATTCCTGAGTTAAGCCCGAATAAGCATCAGCCAAATTTATATTACCAAGATTTCGATCGCGGTTTACAACATCTTTCTTGTCGCCACGATAGAATATACCATGACATGTAAGAAGTATAGGGATTTCACTCTTACCGATTGCAAACCTTACCGGGGAAACATTTGCAATACTGTTTACGTGAATGAGATCTGGTTGTACTCGTTCTATAGCTTCTCGGATATTATCCTCATAAAAAGCATATCGAAATACATTCTGATGATCCACTGTATAATAGTGCATCATGTGCCTGAAAATGTCCAAAGGATGACACAAGGCTACAAGAAGCATCCTGAAAGGACGAAACTTGTAGCCAATATACTGATACTGAAACGAACTTGCTTTGATTGCAGCTGAATCTGTAATATTGGTTCCATAGATGTAGTAAAGCACACCATCTTCCCTCTGTTTACTCAATTCGTAAACAACATTGGCGGCTCCTGTAGTGTAGTTTCCACCTATTTCCTTGGGTAATTGACCGATTAATAGGACCTTCATATTTTCACTACCTCGTTCAAAAATGATTCCCACTCATTTCCAATCACAGTCGTTTCAAAACGCTTCATAGACTCAATCGCATTCTTACTAATTATTTCACGTAGTTCTTCTTGTTCTATTAATAATGATAATTTTTCTTCAAATGTCTGTAGATCTCCATCATTTACAATGTAGCCATCCTTTCCGTCAGTAATTATCTCAGATATAATGTTATGAATACTAAAGGAAACAGGTGCACATCCTTGCGACATTGCTTCTAATAAACTACACGGAAATCCTTCTGCACGAGATGATAGAACAAAAATTGAACTATGAGCCATCACATCCTTGATATTCTTACAAAAGCCTAGGAATTTTGTTCTGTTTCCTATGCCACACTCCTTTGTTATTTTTTTTAAACATTCAAAATCAGCTTCACAACCATCACCTGCAATCTCTAATTCCCAATCTGGATACTTATCAGCTAGTTTACCCCAGATTTTTATTATGAGGTCAAAACCTTTGACATTCCAAATTGAAATTCTACCACAAGCCAAAATATTTTTTTTTCTTTGTGTAGGTTCGAAAAGCCTTGGAAATGATAGGGGATTATACATCACCTTCATATTATGCAGACGATTAGTCATAAAAATCTCATCATTATGAGATAGAACGGTAACCCTATCTGCAAACTTGTATCCATAGTAACGAATTAATTTTAGAACTCGATTTGCATTCCACGTGAAATTGGCGTGATCTGATACAATTAATGGGATGCACATTCCTAGTGTAGCAATTTTCATAGCCACAAAATTATATGGCATAACTGCAATAATTATGTCAGGGTGTAAATCCCTTACATATTTACGCAAATTGAGATACTTTTTAACTCGTCTCGACAGTCCAGTAGGTTGTTTAATAATATTAATAGTTACATTGGGATTTAAATCATATTCATTTTTATTGTAGCCATATAGTCCAATCGTTATATCAAGCCCCCTATTTGCCAACTCATTAGCTAATACAGATGTTACCCGTTCAGCTCCTCCGTTGCCTAAATGATGAATAAAGAAGAATACTTTCATTTTGTGTATTGAATTACTTTATGCATTAATAGAAAAACAATCCAAATAATAATATTATAAATCCACGAGAGTGTCATAAATGATATTGTGACACAAAATATAACCCCACCTATCAAAAATCCATATGAGGAAGTTCTTCTGATGAATGCGTTTTTGAAAAAGAACAATAAGTATAGAATTACAATAATAACACCTATAATGCCAAACTCAATCGCCATCTTTAAGAAAACATTGTGCGCATCATATCCATTAAAAGTAAACAATGGCGTTGTATTCCAACCATGTCCTAGAACTTGCTCAATTGGAGACGAATTTTCAAAGGCCCTAATAATATAAGACCAAATTATTGTTCTATTTGCCATAGTTCCTTCTTCCAATTCTTCTCCGATATTCATATATCTTTCCAACAAAGAATCATCCATATAATAAATTGCATAATAATAAATTCCGACCAGCAAAATTCCAGAACCAAGCAGCAGAAGCATTCTTTGTTTTAATCCACTAGACGAGATTATAAAATTTATAATAATTAAAGCGATGCATGTAACCAATCCGGTTCTAGAGCCTGTTGTTAATACTATCAAAAGAGTTAAGACTATTGCCAAAATATTGGTTATAGATCTTTCTTTTTCACGAATGAAAAACAGAGCTATGACTGTTGAAATATTATGAATCATTGCTAATTCGTTACTATCTCTACCAATAACCTGTAATCGGTTCTCTTCAGTGCCAATAAATATGATTGTTTGAATTCCTATATATCCTCCGCCTAAAGCAAGAATTGAATTGAACATACAGCCGAAAACGAAGAACTGCAAAAAATATCTGAAGTTGTACTCATTAATCACCTGTCCCATTAAAAACATCAGCACTGAAAATTGTGCAAAATTCATAAATGTACCGTAGTAATTTACATTGGAAAAAAGTGTCGATGATAGCACGAAAAAAAACGCAAACAGTAACTGTACCCCTACATATTTTCCTGTTAGTCTATCAAAAATGTTTGGTCGCAATGGTTTTGATAGATAAGATAACAAAGTGAGACCCAAAAATATCACTTGAATATTAAAACCAAAAATTGCATCTATTCCATTTGCTGGGATTGCTACATATAGTGCAATATAAATACCTAATAACAGTTCTGTTCTGTTTAGTAACTTAAGCATAAGGATATAGTTTTATGGATGATAAAACAAACTTAAGCTTATCTTTCATATTCACATTCGGATTAAGTAGAAAACGTTTCCATATACCACGATAAGTTTCTTTCCAAAGAGAATAACATCTTGGATCTCTAAGTGTTGGCTGCAATAATCTCAAAACTGTATATTGTACATAGTTTAACTCCATTTGATAGCTATTAGCAAGATTTCCTTCTTTGAAGATCCGTAAAAGGTTATCAACATTATCTTTTGCTTGATTAAAACGATATAATGTAGATTCAACACCTTTTGCCTTAGATATCGAATTAAAGTTGGTATAATAATAATAAAGTCCTTTAGGTATATAACTAAAACTCTTGCAGTTGATTAACAATTGAAGAGTTGTCAGCATATCTTCTCCCATTGCTCCTTGAGGATAGAAAATATTGTAATAAGCTGATCTTTTGAATAGCTTATTACAAAGAGACCACGGGTCTCTTTGGAATAGAGTGTTATGCATTAATTCCTCCTTTGTTCTCGAATGACATCCTTGAACTATAGAAATATCTGTATCTCCATCGCTTACAATATAATCACATATTACGAAATCAGAGTTTGTTGTAATTGCCTCTTTGTACATGATACGATACATATCAATATCCACCCAATCATCGCTATCACAATGAATGATATAATCACCGGTAGCCAACTGTATTCCATGCCGACGAACAGCGGGCAAGCCGCTGTTCGTCGGCATTCTCTCAGTTCGTACAATATAATTTTTCTCCGCGAAGCGAAGTCGATATTTTTCAATTACGCATCCTAATATCTCCATGGAGCGATCTGGGGTACAATCATCCACAAAAATGAACTCCATATCGTCAAGTGTCTGCTCAAAAAGACTGACAGTACAACGCTCTATGTATTTCTCCACCCCATAAACTGGAATAATTACACTTACTTTTGGCATATATTATCCGATTTTTGCTTTTACTAAATTTCTTACAGCTATTCTTTCGTCTTGTCCAAACATGATTCCATAGGTCAGTGCAAGTCCTGATATGACAGAAGCAAGACCTACCATAATCAACTTAAAAAAACCTACAGAAAAGGCCATGTGAACTATTACTGGTAAGATCGGCAAAAAGAGTATGAATGCGGAACACTTTACAACAATCTCCTTTAAATAGCACAATATACCAAAGGCTATCTGCTTATTAGCAAAATACAGACATACTACTTGATTTACACACGAAACGAAAATCGTGACAATAAAAGCACACTCTGCAGAAAACCCCAACATGAGGAAAATCCAAGCAAGAGGCAACAACATAAGATTTACTATTGAACTACCTATCTGATAAAATTTAATTTTACCGGTGGCTTGAACTATTTGGGTGCAGGGTGTATTTAACGTACAAATCAACGAATCAATTAACACCAAAATAGCAAAGATATTTGTATGTTCAGGAACAGCATCACCTAACCATAAATACAAGAGATAATCGATTTCAAGTACAACAGGAACGATGATAATTGCAATCAAAGAAAAACATATCTTTGACTCTGTGAACATCATCTGTTTTATTCGAGTTATATTACCATCGGCATAAGACTTTACTACTTGTGGTCCAAAGGCTACAAATATATTGCTTGTAAAACTACTGATAGCTCCATTTACCTGATAAGCAACTCCTCTAGCAGCATTTATTACTGGGCCAAAGAAAATATTTAAAAGCATATTGATTCCTTGACCTTTCAGCATAAATACCAATGTACCAACAAGATTCCATCCTGAAAAAGACATCATAGATCGAAAAACCTGCTTATCAAAGTACCTGCGCAGCTTCATTTCTTGGAACTTTGTCTTGCAATATCCTACATAGAGGGAGAAATTTACCAATGAAACTCCGAACAAGAGAATACCATAAATAAACAAGCTATCGTAATCAGTCAAAGAGATAATTAATGCAATGATGAATCTAAAGATAACATCGAAAATGCTTACTATTGCATAGAAATCCATTCTTTCCTTTGCCATAATGGCTCCGACAAAGGGTATTTGAATTGTCATGAGTATCATTGAGAGTGATGACATCTGAAATAAAATACTGGCAGCGAAAAGTCTATCAGACGGCATTACCATGACTTTATTTATATACCACAATCCAAATGTTTCCAATAGGCCAAATGCTGCTACTGCAATAATAATATGTGTAAGCAACGATGTTATATACACATTTTGAAAACCCTCACAACCATTCTTTGTTCCTTCATAATTATAAAACCTCTGAACACTAGACGATAGCGTAGCATTAAGAAAACCGAACAACGCTACAAATCCAGCCACCACATTATATATGCCATAATCCTCTACACCAAGAGCATTCAACAATACTCTAGAAGTATAAAGATTGATTATGAGTACAAAAAACATCCTTATATACAAGAATATAGTGTTTTTGGTTATTCGCTTATTATTTGCTGAAGTGTCTACCATCGAATGATTTAATTTTTTGCTGCTACGACTATGTAAAAGCATCTCGTACGTTGACAAGCGAATTTGTTAATATATAAATAATGCGAATCAGCAGTTGAAATCATTGCTTGATTCAGTTAGTTAAAATGTTATTATTCAATCAATTATCTCGTTTACTTATTTCTTAATTTCCTTAAAAATCAGTATATTAGAAGAATAAAACCACTCATTATTCTAATTATGATCTTTTTTTGATTAATCATCGTAATAAAAAAATATTTTAGATGACGTGAGTTTTTCGTCTTCAGACGTTTTAACTAATCACGCCTAAATATGTCACGGGTATAAATCTTCTCCTCTACGTCCTTCAAGCAATTATCAAAACGATTAGCGATAATCGCATTGCTCTCTGCCTTGAACTTCTTAAGGTCATTCACCACATGGCTACCGAAGAATATCTCACCATCTGCCAATGTTGGCTCATAGATAATGACGTTAGCTCCCTTGGCCTTTACACGTTTCATAATACCTTGGATAGCACTCTGACGGAAGTTGTCCGAATTGCTCTTCATCGTGAGGCGGAAGATGCCAATGGTTACAAGCTCTTTCTTACCGTCATACTGATTGTTGGTACTGTAGGCATACCATCCAGCTTTACGAAGTACTGCATCTGCAATGTAATCCTTTCGAGTACGATTTGATTCAACAATAGCACTCATCATGTTCTGGGGCACATCCTGATAATTAGCTAGCAGTTGTTTCGTATCTTTTGGCAGACAGTAACCGCCATAACCGAAAGATGGATTATTATAATATGTACCAATACGTGGATCAAGGCCTACGCCCTTAATGATGGCTTCGCTGTCCAAGCCCTTGACCTCTGCGTAGGTATCAAGCTCATTAAAGTAAGATACCCGAAGAGCAAGATAGGTGTTGGCGAATAGTTTGACAGCTTCCGCTTCTTTCAAACCCATAAAAAGGGTAGGAATATCTTCCTTAATTGCTCCTTCCTGGAGAAGCTTTGCGAAAATATCAGCAGACTCCTTCATGTGATTACCTTGAATCTGACGGATTGCCTCGTTTTCTTTCTCCCACTCCTCTGACATCATTTTGGGGTAGCCAACAATAATTCGGCTCGGGTACAGGTTATCTTCAAGTGCCTTACTCTCACGAAGAAACTCCGGTGAGAAGAGCAGACGGAATTCACGGCGCTTGCCGTCAGGGAGCGTTCCCAGCTGTACGAACTTCTGTGCATACTTTACATAGAGGGAGCGGCAGTAACCGACAGGGATAGTTGACTTGATGACCATTGTTGCCTCCGGATTGACAGAAAGCACAAGATCTATTACATCTTCAATATGATGAGTATCAAAATAATTCTTTACCGGATCATAATTGGTAGGGGCAGCAATCACGACAAAATCTGCATCCTTATAAGCTGATGCACCGTCAAGAGTGGCAGTGAGATTCAAATCCTTCTCTGCAAAGTACTTCTCAATATATTCATCCTGAATCGGAGATATACGGTTATTGATCTTTTCTACCTTTTCAGGAATCACGTCAACGGCAGTCACCTTGTGGTGCTGTGACAACAAGGTTGCAATACTCAAACCGACATAACCCGTACCTGCTACGGCTATCTGTAAATCTTCAAAGTTTCTCATATCTGCTTCTTTTTACTTTTTCTTTCTACTTTTTGTTGTGGAATTATCGGCAGAAGATTCCCGTAAAAAGCGGTTCCAGTCCGAGATGACAAAAGGAGAACCGTAATCTTCGTATGCCTCCATTCGTGAAACCTTATCCATCGCTTCCGACAGATATTTTAGGTCTGATTCCGCCACAACTCCGTCTTTAAGCTTTTTGACGATAGCATCAAGCATATCTCCACAGGTGTAGCCAGGACTGTACATATCATCAAAGTGGCAATAATGTTCATCCCTAACAAAATGGTACGACAGACTTTCAAGGATTTCATAGAACAGAGTGAAAGCCTCATGATACTTCCCTTTATCCAATAAATCCCCGATCTGAACCTCATATGGGTAGAGCAAGCCGGAAATCTTGTCACAATCATCATCGATGTTGCGAGGATTGAACACTGCTTCAATCTCCTCCTTCAAAGGAGTCATCTCCACATCCGTACGCACCTGCCGTTCAGCTTCCATGCGTCGCTGTATATATATCATTTTTTCGCTTGGCGTAGTTGTTATATCTTTATTGATATAGTATTCCTGTCCCCTCAATCTCCCTGCCTGAGAAGTCCTGTGTTGATTTATGTTAGTGGTATTATAGATTATCCGGTTATTTATCTAGGACCTCAAACCTCGGTGAATTCTTGGATTTAAATTCAGGTACCACTTTCTTCATTAACCTCACTGTATCCATGATCTTTACCGTACGGGATAACTTCTCAAACTCCGCATAAGTGTCAAGAATATCAGCATATTCATAATGACGTACCTTAGCTATCATAATTTTCTTATTTTCAGTAGGAATCGTATTCTCCTTATCACTCAGGACTTCCTCATAAAGTTTCTCACCCGGACGTAATCCCGTAAACTCTATTTCAATATCTTCACCCAGACGATAACCGGCAAGTTCGATCATACGGGTAGCCAAATCAACAATCTTCACAGCCTTGCCCATCTCAAAGACAAAAATCTCATTACCCTCACCCATAGTAGCGGCCTCCATTACCAGCCGACAAGCTTCGGGAATTGTCATAAAGAAACGGATGATATCGGGATGAGTCACTGTGACAGGACCACCATTCTCGATTTGTTCCTTAAAACGGGGAATTACAGAGCCGTTACTACCCAAGACATTTCCAAAGCGGGTAGTGATAAATTTGGTATGACCTTTCACTTTTCCCTCACGAATAGCACATCCCAGACTCTGTACATAGATTTCTGCCAGACGTTTCGAGCATCCCATTACATTGGTCGGATTCACCGCCTTATCGGTAGAAACCATGATCATTTTCTCAGCTCCGTATTCTACAGCCATATCAGCAACCTGACGCGAACCGACCACATTGACCAGCACAGCTTCACAGGGATTTTCCTCCATTAACGGAACATGCTTATAAGCAGCAGCATGGAAGATTACCTGAGGGTGATAGATATCGAACACCATACGAAGACGCTCTTTCACGCGGACATCTCCAATGACAGGAACAAAATCAAGACCGGGATAATTCTTCTCAAATTCCAAACGGACATTATGCAGAGGAGATTCGGCGGAATCAAACATGATCAGTTTCTTGATGTTCATCTGAGCCAGTTGCCGGCAAAGCTCGCTACCAATACTACCGGCAGCTCCTGTCACCAACACAACCTTGTCGCAAAACTCGGTCATCACTTCCTCCATATTGATATGTATTTCTGAGCGACCCAGCAAATCTTCAATTTTGATAGGGCGTACCCATTGGTGGAAACTTCCGTTTTCGTCAGCCTCACTGATACTTGGAGCAATCAACGTTTTCAATCCACTCCTTTTACAATACTGAAGCAGGCGGTCTTCCTCTTCACGGGTATTCTCGTAACGGGCAAACAGGATACCGCCGATACATTTCTTATGAATAAGCTTGTTAAAGCACTCTTCATCCTTAAATGAATAAACGGGAAGATCAGCCACGCGTCGGATGGAGTCGCCTGTTCCGTAGATACAGAAGCCTACCACTTTATAGTGGGAGCTGTTCATTAGCCGAACTTTCAATGCCACACTCTTATCATCAATACCATAGATCAGAATATGCATATTCTTCTTATTCAGCATATTCAGCAGGAGTTCATAAACTAGAATCAGCTGAATACGGAAGCCTACCATGGCAATAAAAGTAAGCATACCATCAAACAGTACAAAGACTATTTTCTGACTATTATGCAGTCCCGTCTGAGGCAAGAAAAGCCAGATAGCCATTGCGATACAGACAGCTTTTATCAGCGCACTTCCGGCAAGTCTCCATAATTCCTTCAACTGGGAAAAACGGATCGTATTACGGTAGGTATGGAATAAAAAGGAACCTAAGACACTGGAGATCACCGAAATCGCTAAAACATGGAAGAGAGAAGTGATTTCTTTAGAAGTCTCCGTTATATAATGAATGCCGATAAATGACACCCAGGTACAAATCAAAGCTATGAACGTATCAATTCCTAATACAATCCAATAACTAAAATAGTTTTTCTGCAAATATTGAACAAAACGGTCAAATGCGTGTTTCATAATTTAAATACCCCAATAAATTATAAAGTCTTTTTTCAAAAAAAGTAGATTTACTATGACAATAGTTTATCGTAGATTGTGTGTAACTGAATTTTCAATGGTGAAGGCAATTGGTTTTTCAGAATCATTTGCGAACGCCTCAGAACAGTCTTCTTCTTTGCCTCATCCTCTGAATTGGCATACATAGACACACTATATCCCATCAGAAGAGACAGACACAAAGCAGCTTCCTGCTCGGCTGTCTTACCGTGACAAGGATACAGATCATTGATCTGTTCATGGATTTCGTTGTTCAGTCGTGCAAGATCATCAACATACACACCCGCCATATAATTACTTTTATGGAGCAGAGCATGAACTGTATTTTGAAGTTTATCGATTTTTTCTTGTAAACAGGAAGTCGTCATTACCCACTTAGTTTTTTTCACCTATAGGCTCAACATAGCCAATCGGCATGTCTACGCAGGCGCAACCAAGCATGTTCAGTCGAACAGCAATCTTACTTTTACCATCTACATTGACAAGCTCACCCACAAGCCCCTGCAGAGGTCCTTTAATTACTTGAACTTTCTCACCACGTGCCAAAGGAGAGCTATTCATACAGATTGTTTCATCCGAATAATCAAGCATGAAACGAAAACGTGCCATCTGGTCGTCAGGAATAACAGCAGGACTGCTCTCACCGCGCATCACCATATAGCGGCTCACAGTAGTAAAGTTCAGGACTTCCATACGTTCTTTCGGATCAGCGTGTACAAAAACCATCATCGGAAGAAGAACGGATTCAACTAATTTACGGCGATCACTCCATTGATGGATTTCCTTCTGAACAGGTACAAAATTCTCAATCCCCACCTTGTTCAAATACTCGGAAACCTTCTTTTCATGATGCATACGAACTAATGCAACATACCAGCGTTTTGAGTGTGCTACGCCTTCCCCTGTCCCATAAATAGGCCCAGCATTTAGTGATTTCTCTTTTGTTAAAATCATACTTTTTTACCCCATGTTTTTCCGTTACTTCTTAGGTAACGGATTTAAATTTGACGCAAAGATAGACAAAAACACATGTATTAAACAAATAAAAACCTACTTTTTTTCGATTTAACCCTGAATTTGAAAAAAAATGTATCTGAACATGAAAAAGGCCTATTTTCATGCTTAGGAATTTATATGCCCAATTTTCCTAAGAATCTCTACTTTCTCTAAAGCCAAGATGCTCTCAACCCTCATTAGCCGGTACTTTTCGACTTTTTCCTCCCGATTTATTATGAAGTGTACTTTTCCGTTACCTAAGAAGTAACACACCAGCATCAGTACTGATTATCAATTTTTTAACCATTCAAATTCGACCTAAAGGGCAAGTCTTCACGTAATGCAAATTCTTACGATTTACCTCTGTACGCTCTTTCAACTCAAACCCCTTCAGATAAATTTGTGTCGTCTTTATAGACTTATGCCCTAAAGATTCACTGATCATTTCAATTGGAACTCCACGGAACTTTGCAGTAGTTGCCCAAGAATGGCGAATCGTGTAAGAAGTTACCGGAGAAGTCAGGTGCAAAGCCCTCGCCAAACTTTTCAAATGATTATTAAACCGGCGAAGTGCAGACTGATATTCACGATAAGCACGTTCATCCTTACGTTTCTTATCACCGGAAAGGATACTGAAAAGGTAATCGGGGCAACCCGGACGCGATGACTGGGAATTGCGAAGCTGATTCATCATTTCCTTAGCTGTATCCAAAACTTCCACACTCATTGGAGTTCTGGTTTTAATTCGATTATATCGGATCACATTACAATCTAAAGCCGACTTTTCCAAATGAGCCAAATCGGCAAAAGACATCCCACAGAATTGAAACATCAAAGCAGCAATCGATTGTGTGCGCCGCAAACAATCCGTCTTGGGATCTTCGTAAAGAAGCCGTCGGAGTTCACTCACCGGAAGAGCCCTTTTCTGACGGATATCCACTCCTGTATACACATCACGGAACAGGCCATGTACATAGGGCGCACTACCCAACTCTACCCCACGGTTATAGATACTGCGAAGCATACGCATATACGTTGATACCGTATTCGGTTTTAAGCCCGAATCATACAGATGTTCCCCGTAACGACGCAATCGGTCACGAGTGACTTGCCTGAAAGATACACTGGCATTACCACAAAATTTATTAAAAGAGAAAAGAGCATTTTGATAGACATGTGCCGTAGAAAAACGACCTTCTTTTCGTAAAAGGCCGATGTATAGTTCCCCACATCGGCTAAATCCATTTTTATTCATTATTTGCATCACTAGTTATTTTATATACAATTATAGGGCGAAAATTTGGAATTTCCATCTTAATGCCATTTATTAATTTTATTTAAATCAAAAGAAATGACAACGACAAAAAAATGCCTGAAAAATGCAACTGGCACACAAAAGAAGAGAAGTCTTGAAACTGATTATCAGGATGATGACGAAATTATTGACATCGATGAGGTCAGAAAAAGAAATGGCATCACAGGCGAAAAAAAACACTATTTCATTGCCTGTCTTCGCACTTATTACGAAGATGACGAGTTTAATTCCTACGTAAAATCTTTAACAGGACTAGCCAAGTACATTGCAGACTGGAGAATCTTTTACGTAAACACACATCATGGATATAGATTAATGAAATTCAGGAGTATACTCAGCGAAATTAGCAGTTTAAGCAAAGGAATCGGAATAATTTCGAAGCACGAAAAAGAAGAGAAAGAACAATACAAATCAAAGTATCACAGTAGAAAATAGCAAGAATAATTGGAGCGAAAAAATACAACTTATACTTTTGCCCCCGTTTTTTAGATAAAGAAATGAACGAACTATCCCGCAGAAATTATAGTGTCACTATAACAGCAAGATAGTGTCACTATCCCGACAGGATAGTGTAACTATCATCGCACGATAGTGTAAGCATCCTACAGACAGTTCCGCCTTTTCTTTAAATATAACTATTTTACTAACAAATTTATAATGTAATGACAAAAGAAAAACGGCTGATAGCCACTAACAAAACAGAAGAAGAAAGAGATCGATTAACAGAAGTATGGAAAAAACGTATCGTATCAGAGAAAGGTTATTCGGAAACGATCGCAGAACGAATAGCCGAAAAAGTGAAATCACTGGCAGACTACATGCAATATGGCCATGCCATCATCGCATACTACAGACAGAACGGTAGTTTTCAGTTAGTTACAGGCACTCTTATTTCTTATTCCAAAGACTTTCACCACTCTTATGACATGAAGCAGGTACACAGTACCTTCATATTCTGGTGCATGGAAGAGAAAGGATGGAGAACCTTTCAGATTGAGAATTTTCTCGATTGGAAACCAATTGTATAAACTTAAAAACAAACAATAAAACTGATATGAGCACAACTTATTTAAGCGTAGACTATTTCCCGCTTACCGTAAACTTTTTCGACAGAGATGCCATTGAACTGGCTGAAGCCAAATATGGCATCAGAGTGGATGGAGCTGTATGCAAACTTCTATGTAAAATATTCAAAGAAGGATATTACATCCCATGGGGTGAGGAACAATCGTTGATTTTTGCCCGCAAACTGGGAGGAGAACTGAAAGGAAAAGAGATAGACGGAATCATTCAAATTTTGCTTGACAAAGGATTCTTTGACAAAGAAAGCTATGAGAAGTTTCAGATATTGACTTCCCTTGAAATTCAGCACATCTGGATAGATGCTACCTGCCGCAGGAAAAGAAAGTTAGAAGATTTGCCCTACCTGTTAGTCAATGACACCCAAAAACAGGAAAAGGAAAATAATACAAAGGACGCAAACAATTCGTCAGTACAAGGTGAATTGAAACTGGAAAATGAGAACATTTCACCCGAAATTGCTGACATTTCCGGACAAAGTAAAGGAGAGAAAAGGAAAGCAGAAGAGGAAGAAGACAATACGGCTTCGCCTTCGCTCGAAATCCCCGGTTATGCCTACAACAAGAGTACGCACAACGTCAAAGGACTTCTGGACAGCCTGGCACAACATGGAGTAACAAACAAGAAAGAAATTACAGCTATTCTCAAGCTGTCGGATTACGGAAAGAAGGGGACGCAGATATGGATCACGCTGTCTACCACCAAGTGGGGAAAGATTGATAATCCGGGAAGGTATATCATTTCAACGTTGAGGACATAGAGATAAAATAAGGCACGGATTACACGAATTAACACGGTTTTTAGTTACTCAATTCCTGAAACCGTGAAATCTGTGTAATCCGTGCCTAAAAAAAATTACCACTTATAGTTAATACCGAAGCTCAGCAATTCCTTCAGCTGGAAAAAGCTGCCATTTTCAACGGTTGGTTTTGAACTGTCGTCAAAACGGGCGTGTACGTAAAGTTTAGTAGAAAGATAGCGGTTCAAAACAAAGTTGAATGTATTCTCCCACTCCACACGTACCCATTCGTAATTGGTCAGATAGTTCAGACGGGATTCCAGCGAAACAGCCGAAATGATTTTCCAGTTGAACGTTGACTGCAACTGAGAACCGAAGTCGTTTTTAGAGCATTTGCCTTTCTCCAGACCGAACTTGGTTTCATCTACTTCCGAATTGTCGATATATCGCAAGTTATAAGTCAGCGGACCGATGAAAACAGAAAGATTGAATTTCTGCTTATTCAATTTGTAGTCCATACCGATACTGACTGCCAAATCCGCCGGAGACAGGAATGCGGAAACAAGTTCTTCGCTATTGGCTTTGTAACCGTGGCAGAACTGAGTCTTAAACTCGGAAGAAATAGTATAGTACCAGTTCTTTAACGCTCTTAATCCTAACTTATTGTACAGACGGAACTGGTCGGTATTAATCAGGTAATCATGGAATTTATCCGACGGTGTGGATGTCATACCCAGTTTAGCCTCCAACTGATTTTCGAAAAGGACTTTCTCATTATCATTGTAGTTGGCATAAAGCTGCAAGGTAGCCAGACCGGCAAAGTTACTTTCTCCTCCCTTGTACCAGTTCTCAGAAAGGTGGTTCTGGCTGATTTGCAAAGAACCGTTACCTCCGGTAACCCACCAGTTAGGACGGCTGATTTTCATTTTTGCCTTGCCTACATCGTTGCTCATTTCTTCCGGCTGGAAAAGATGGACAACAGATGCCTTCGGAGAAATCTTCGGTTTCACATCCCTACGGAAGACATCACGGCTCATGATACGGTTTTCCGTGGTGACAACCAATTCCGGATGATTGAGATAAAGAGCCATCAGTGCTTTATTGACCGATTGATTGGCACGCTCGGACTTCGTATATGCCAAAGTATCATAAGGAAGAAGTTCCGCTGTCAACTTTTTCAAGTTGTCGGGCAAAGAGTCAAACTGTACCGGTTTCCAGTCCACCTTTGAATACTGCGCCATCGGAGCATAATAATAGGCTAACGGAGTAAACAGACGAAAATAGTCAGGATCGGACGGAATATAACGTTCCGGTACAGACGGGTCATTCAGATAGTCCAACTGACCGATATACTTATTATATAAGATTGATACAGTGTCCAATTTAGGAGTTTCTCCGGACAGATTCAATTTAAGCATTAAATACTTCTGAAGTTCTGACGAAAGCGTGTCTGCCTTCACAATTTTCGCTTTTGCCACTACGGTAGAAGGTTGAGTGGCGGTCTGTGCTGAAAGCGATAAAGATAAAGTCGAGGTAAAAACTACGAATGATAATAACTCTCTTCTCATAATATTCCTAATTTGGTGCAAATCTACATTATTTTGTTTAGAAAACATAGGAATCTTTCAAAATTGCATTTTTTAATAAAATTGTAGAGGGGAAAGTCTGCATTCTTCCCCTTTTTTTTATAATTTTGCGCTTTTTAAGTTCGTAAGAAACTACTAAGTAAAAATAATTAAAACAGTTATAGCTGTGGGAGAAACAAAGTATATTTTCGTCACCGGTGGTGTTGCCTCTTCTTTAGGAAAAGGGATCATCTCATCATCCATCGGTAAGTTGCTGCAAGCAAGAGGTTATAATGTAACCATCCAGAAGTTTGACCCGTATATCAACATCGACCCGGGAACATTGAATCCTTATGAGCATGGAGAATGCTATGTGACCGTAGACGGCCATGAAGCCGATCTTGACCTGGGACACTACGAACGTTTCCTGGGTATTCAGACTACAAAGGCTAACAACATCACTACGGGACGTATCTACAAAAGTGTTATTGACAAAGAACGTCGCGGAGACTATCTGGGTAAGACGATCCAGGTGATTCCTCATATCACGGATGAAATCAAACGGAACGTAAAATTGCTCGGTAACAAATACAAGTTCGATTTTGTAATTACCGAAATCGGTGGTACGGTAGGTGATATCGAATCACTCCCCTACCTCGAAAGTATCCGCCAGTTGAAATGGGAGTTGGGTAAGAACGCTCTTTGCGTACACCTGACATATGTGCCTTATCTTGCCGCTGCCGGAGAGCTGAAAACCAAACCGACACAGCATTCTGTCAAGGAACTCCAGAGCGTAGGTATTCAGCCGGACGTATTGGTGCTTCGTGCCGAACACCCGCTGAGCGACGGACTCCGCAAAAAAGTAGCTCAATTCTGTAATGTGGATGACAAGGCTGTCGTGCAGTCTATCGACGCAGAAACAATTTATGAAGTACCTCTCCTGATGCAGGCACAGGGACTGGACAGCACAATCCTTGAAAAGATGGGGCTGCCCGTAGGAGAAACTCCGGGACTAGGTCCGTGGCGTAAATTCCTGGAACGCCGCCATGCTGCTGAAACGAAAGAACCCATCAACATCGCATTGGTAGGTAAATATGACTTGCAGGATGCTTACAAGTCAATCCGTGAAGCATTGTCACAGGCAGGTACTTACAACGACCGCAAAGTGGAGGTTCACTTTGTGAACAGCGAAAAACTGACAGATGAGAACGTAGCCGAAGCCTTGAAAGGCATGGCAGGCGTGATGATCGGTCCGGGATTCGGTCAGCGTGGTATCGACGGTAAGTTCGTTGCCATCAAATATACACGTACACATGATATACCGACCTTCGGTATCTGTCTGGGTATGCAATGTATCGCTATCGAATTTGCCCGCAACGTATTGGGATATGCCGATGCCGACTCACGCGAAATGGATGAAAAGACTCCGCACAACGTGATCGACATCATGGAGGAACAGAAAGCGATCACCAATATGGGAGGTACGATGCGTCTGGGCGCTTACGAATGTGTGCTTCAGAAAGGATCGAAAGCATACCTTGCTTATGGTGAAGAACATATTCAGGAACGTCACCGCCATCGCTATGAGTTCAATAATGACTATAAGGCTCAATACGAAGCTGCCGGTATGAAATGCGTGGGTATCAACCCCGAATCGGATCTGGTGGAAATCGTTGAGATCCCGGCATTGAAGTGGTTTATCGGCACTCAGTTCCATCCGGAATACAGCAGTACGGTATTGAACCCGCATCCGTTGTTTGTGGCTTTCGTGAAGGCAGCCATCGAGAACGAGAAGAATTGACAATTGACAGTTGACAATTGACAATTTATTATTCAAAAATTTATAATTCATAATTAATAGGAATGGATAAAAACACCATTACAGGTCTCGTTTTAATAGGTATATTATTGGTAGGATTCAGTTTTCTGAGCCGTCCGAGCGAGGAGCAGATAGCTGCGCAGAAGAAATACTACGATTCTATTGCCGTGGTGCAACAGCAGCAGGAAGCGCTGAAAGCAAAAACAGAAGCCGCACTCGCCAACGAAAACAAAGGTGCAGTGGCAGCAGCAGATTCTTCTGCCCTGTTTTTCAACGCGATGCATGGAACTGATTCCAAAGTAAGCATCCAGAACAGCGTAGCGGAAATCACTTTCACTACGAAAGGCGGACGGGTATATTCGGCTATGCTGAAAGAATACAAAGGACAGGACAAGACAAACCCTGTCGTACTGTTCGACGGTGATGATGCTACCATGAGTTTCAACTTCTACAACAAGCAAGGAGCCATCCAGACAAAGGACTATTACTTCGAAGCTGTCAATAAGACAGACAGCAGCGTAACTATGCGTCTGGCTGCGGACAACGCCAGCTACATCGATTTTATCTATACGCTGAAACCGAACAGCTACCTGATGAACTTTGAAATCAAAGCAACAGGCATGGAAGGCAAACTGGCCAGTACGGAGTATGTAGACATCGACTGGACACAGCGTGCACGCCAGCTGGAAAAGGGATTCACTTACGAAAACCGCCTCTCAGAGCTGACTTATAAGGTAAAAGGTGACAATGTAGATAATCTGTCGGCTGCCAAGGATGACGAAAAGGATCTGGGCAATACAGCGATAGACTGGGTAGCATTCAAAAACCAGTTCTTCTCTTCTGTATTCATTGCAGACCAGGACTTCAACAAGGTTTCTGTGAAGTCAAGAATGGAACAACAAGGAAGCGGATATATCAAGGATTATTCTGCAGAAATGAGTACCTTCTTCGATCCGAGCGGAAAACAACCGACAGAAATGTACTTCTACTTTGGCCCGAACCACTTCAAGACCTTGAAGGCACTGGACAAAGGACGTACAGAGAAATGGGAACTTAACAGACTGGTATATCTGGGCTGGCCGTTAATCCGCTGGATCAACCAGTTTATCACGATCAACGTATTCGACTGGCTGTCGGGCTGGGGCTTGAGCATGGGTATCGTACTGTTGATTCTGACAATCATGGTGAAGGTGGTAGTTTACCCTGCTACCTGGAAAACATACATGTCTTCTGCCAAGATGCGTGTATTGAAACCGAAAATCGACGAGATCAACAAGAAGTATCCGAAGCAGGAAGATGCGATGAAGAAACAGCAGGAGGTGATGAGCCTTTACAGCCAGTATGGCGTGAGCCCGATGGGCGGTTGTCTGCCAATGTTATTGCAGTTCCCGATCTTGATGGCATTGTTCATGTTCGTACCGAGCGCTATCGAGTTACGTCAGCAGAGCTTTTTGTGGGCGGACGACTTGTCCACTTACGACGCGTTCATCACATTCCCGTTCCATATCCCGTTCCTGGGCAACCATCTCAGCTTGTTCTGCTTGCTGATGACGGTAACCAACATCTTGAACACAAAGTATACAATGACGATGCAGGATACAGGAGCACAACCGCAAATGGCTGCGATGAAATGGATGATGTATCTGATGCCGATTATGTTCCTGTTCGTACTGAACGACTATCCTTCGGGATTGAACTATTATTATTTCGTGTCAACACTGATTAGTGTAGGAACCATGATTTTGTTGCGTAAAACTACAGACGAAACAAAATTACTGGCTATTCTGGAAGCTAAGAAAAAAGACCCGAAACAAATGAAAAAGACCGGATTTGCTGCACGCCTGGAAGCTATGCAAAAGCAACAGGAACAGTTACAGCAGCAAAAACAGAATAAACGATAAGAAATTATCCGAAGATATATTCTGAGAAAGCCGGGCAACCGAAAGGGGTTTGTCCGGCTTTCTTTCTCTAAAAAACAAACTTAATATGAAGACAAAATATACTTATAAACAAATCTGGACGATCGCCTACCCTATTCTGATCAGCCTGATTATGGAGCAGCTGATCGGCATGACGGACACGGCCTTTCTTGGACGTGTCGGGGAAATTGAATTAGGGGCATCCGCCATCGCCGGGGTTTACTACCTGGCTATTTTCATGATGGCATTCGGATTCAGCGTAGGAGCACAGATATTGATCGCCCGTCGCAACGGGGAAGGAAACTACAAGGAAATCGGACCGATTTTCTATCAGGGGATTTATTTCCTGGTAGTGGTTGCTGCGATTCTGTTTACACTTTCCATCGTATTCTCGCCATTTATTTTAAAGAATATCATTTCGTCCCCTCACATTTATGATGCAGCGGAAAGTTATATTCATTGGCGGGTGTACGGGTTCTTTTTCTCATTTGTCGGAGTGATGTTCCGCGCCTTCTTTGTCGGTACGACACAGACCAAGACGCTGACGCTGAATTCCATCGTGATGGTGCTTTCTAACGTGGTATTCAACTATATCCTGATTTTCGGTAAGTTCGGTTTCCCGCAACTGGGCATTGCCGGTGCAGCCATCGGTTCATCCCTGGCTGAGCTGGTATCGGTGATTTTCTTTATCATCTATACCTGGAAGCGGATCGACTGCAAGAAGTATGCACTGAATATCCTGCCGAAATTCCAAAGCCGGACATTGAAGCGGATTCTCAATGTCTCCGTGTGGACAATGATTCAGAACTTCGTTTCTTTATCTACCTGGTTTATGTTCTTCCTGTTCGTGGAACACCTGGGAGAACGGTCATTGGCTATCGCGAACATTATCCGAAATGTGTCGGGTATCCCGTTTATGATCGCCATGGCTTTTGCTGCAACCTGCGGATCTCTGGTCAGCAACCTTATCGGTGCGGGCGAAAAAGATTGTGTACGGGGAACCATCAATCAGCACATCCGTATCGGATATGTGTTCGTACTGCCGATATTGATATTCTTCTGTCTGTTTCCCGACCTGATTCTGCGCATATACACGGATATGCCCGATTTGAGGGATGCGTCCATCCCTTCTTTATGGGTGTTATGCGCAGCCTACGTAGTGCTGGTACCAGCCAATGTGTATTTCCAATCGGTATCGGGAACAGGTAACACACGCACGGCACTGGCCATGGAACTTTGTGTACTGACAATTTATGTAGCTTACGCTACTTATTTTATTCTTTACCTTAAAATGGACATTGCGTTTGCCTGGACAACAGAAAGTGTGTATGGAATCTTTATCCTCCTCTTCTGCTACTGGTATATGAAGAAAGGAAACTGGCAGAAAAAGCAGATTTAAATCCTTTTTTCATTATCTTCGCAAGAAAATAAACATTTTTATAAAATATGAGACAAGCAAATCTATTTATGATGTCGGCAGCAATGTTGTTAGCTGCCTGCGGCGGAACAAAAGACGCGGGCAAAACGGATCAGGTGCTTATCGAAAAATCCGATATTAAGATCGAAGGGAAGCGTATGACGCCTGAAGCCCTTTGGGCAATGGGACGTATCGGAGGACTGGCGGTATCGCCCGACGGAAAGAAAATTGCGTATACAGTAGCATACTACAGTGTACCGGAGAACAAGAGTAATCGCGAAGTTTTCGTCATGAACGCGGACGGCAGCGATAACCGGCAAATCACCCGCACTCCTTATCAGGAGAATGAGGTGACCTGGATAAAAGGAGGAACGAAGCTGGCTTTCCTGAGCAACGACAACGGAAGCAGCCAACTATATGAAATGAATCCGGACGGTAGCGGCCGTAAACAACTGACCAACTACGACGGTGACATCGAGGGTTATTCTATCTCACCGGACGGCAAGAAACTGCTGTTCATCTCGCAAGTGAAAACCAAAGAAAGCACTGCCGATAAATATCCGGACCTGCCGAAAGCTACAGGTATTATTGTCACCGACCTGATGTATAAGCACTGGGATGAATGGGTGACAACTGCTCCTCATCCTTTCGTGGCAGACTTTGACAGTAACGGTATTTCCAATATCGTGGATATACTGGAAGGAGAACCATACGAAAGTCCGATGAAACCTTGGGGCGGCATTGAGCAACTGGCATGGAATACGACTTCGGACAAAGTGGCTTATACCTGTCGCAAGAAAACAGGGCTGGAATATGCTGTTTCTACCAATTCGGATATTTATGTGTATGATCTGAATACAAAGAAAACGGATAATATCACCGAAGAAAACAAGGGGTATGACACCAATCCGCAATACTCTCCGGATGGCAAGTACATTGCATGGCAAAGCATGGAGCGCGATGGATACGAAGCTGATCTGAACCGTTTGTTTATCATGAATCTGGAAACCGGAGAGAAGCGTTTTGTCAGCAAAGCATTTGAGTCTAATGTGGATGCGTTTGTCTGGGGCAACGATGCCAAGACCATCTATTTTACAGGTGTATGGCACGGAGAAACTCAGATTTATTCTCTTGACCTGACGAATGATTCTGTAAAGGCGATTACTTCGGGTATGTATGATTATGAAGGGGTAGCACTCTTCGGCGACAAACTGATTGCCAAACGCCACTCAATGAGTATGGGTGATGAGATCTATGCGGTAGCATTGGATGGTTCTGCCACTCAACTGACACAGGAGAACAAGGAGATTTATGATCAGCTGGAAATGGGTAAGGTAGAAGGTCGCTGGATGAAAACGACGGATGGCAAGGATATGTTGACATGGGTGATCTATCCTCCCCAGTTCGATCCGAACAAGAAATATCCGACATTGCTGTTCTGTGAAGGTGGTCCTCAAAGTCCGGTAAGTCAGTTCTGGTCTTATCGCTGGAACTTCCAGATTATGGCTGCCAACGACTATATCATTGTAGCCCCGAACCGTCGCGGATTACCGGGATTCGGAGTGGAATGGAACGAACAGATCAGTGGTGATTATGGTGGTCAGTGTATGAAAGACTATTTCACTGCTATCGACGAGATGGCAAAAGAATCGTATGTAGATAAAGATCGTCTGGGATGTGTGGGCGCTAGTTTCGGAGGATTCTCCGTATATTGGTTAGCCGGTCATCACGACAAACGTTTCAAGGCATTTATCGCTCATGACGGAATCTTCAATATGGAAATGCAGTATCTGGAAACAGAAGAGAAATGGTTTGCCAACTGGGATATGGGCGGCGCGTACTGGGAAAAACAGAATCCGATAGCACAACGTACTTTCGCCAACTCCCCTCACCTCTTCGTGGAAAAATGGGATACTCCGATTCTCTGTATTCATGGAGAAAAAGATTTCCGTATTTTGGCTAATCAGGCTATGGCTGCATTTGATGCCGCTGTAATGCGTGGTGTACCTGCAGAGTTGCTAATTTATCCGGATGAGAACCACTGGGTACTGAAACCGCAGAATGGTGTCTTGTGGCAACGCACTTTCTTTGAGTGGCTGGATAAGTGGCTGAAGGCTCCTGCAAAATAAATCTTTGATATAAGACAAATAATGAAGGCTCTGTTCTCAAATCAAATTGAGTTCAGAGCCTTCTGCATTACATCTAAAATCCGCTAGACTTTACTCATGATATATATTTTCGATTGCTACTATATACTTAGATAAGGTCTATGATTCAATCTAGACCTGTTTCATAATCCTTTTCAAATAGCTCAATCGGAGCCTCCATTAAAACAGTTTTTTCAGCACCTTTTTCGTCTGATAAATCAATTAATCCCATTTTTTGCTCCCTTAATTGTTCTCCAGTCCATCTGCCTTTTAAATGGTATTCTTCCCCTTTATTTACGGCCTTCAGTACCAAATAAAAAGTTAAGGTACATCGATATCCACATTCTTGTTTTGTTAACTCATAAGTTGAATAGGGAGGTATCTCATACTTTACATTTCCAATAGAACGTGATCCATTCTTTACTTTTAATGTTTCTCCAAAAATCAACGGAGTCTTCGCACCCGTTCCGTCTATAAAAAGCTTACCTCCAGCATCAATGAAAGGAACAGGAATCTTCAAATCCGCCAAATTTTCAGCATTAACAGGCAAAGAACCTTCAGTCAATACAAATAAAGAGTTCTCTTCCTCTTCCACATCCCATGCATATATCATTGGAAGAGGTTCATCTTTATCATTTACTTTATGTTGCAAGACTACTACAGGATATTCAACCCGCTCTACTACATCCGTTTCCTCCTGCACAAACTTATAGGAAACAACCTCTAATATCGCCGGAGTATTGGATGGAGAAGAAGACACATCATCCGAATCACTACTACAAGCTGCGAGTGCAGCACAGATACCTGCAAGAAAGAACATTTTTGTTTTCATAACGCTTAGTTTTAGTTGTGTTACAATAGTTTAGTTTAGGGCAAATGTATAATATTTATATCACTTATCAAAGCTTTACCGATAAAAAATAAAAAAAGGGAGAATTAATCTCCCTCCCAAATATTTTCAATTTCTACTATATACATTTTATGAAAACCTCCATGAGCATCGTCATACCATTTTTCCAAGGACTCTTTATCCAGGAAACATTCAGGTTTAATGTTATCCGCATACAGTTTTCTTCCTTCCAGACTCAGGCGGGCCTGTTCGAAAAGCACATTCCCCTGTTCTGTGAAGACCGGCTTTAACCCGGTTGCTTTCACCTTATCCGTATCACGACCGGACTTTGAGCCACAAACTGCATGAATCTTCTTATTTGCTTCGCCCAAAAAAGAAAGTGTCAGATAATCACTTTTCTCGATGAACTCATACGTATATCGTTCGGGGCGGACAAAAACAAAAGCAACGGGCTTATTCCAAAGCCAGCCAATACCACCCCAACTGGCAGTCATTGTATTGAATTTCTCTTTGGTGCCAGCAGTAACCAACATCCATTCTTTGCCAATCGCCTCAAAGAAATTTTCTTTCAGGTCTTTTACTTCTAACTTCTTCATCTCTCAGTTTATTTTATAATTACTTTCTTTTACTCAGTTTTACGATTTCTCCCAGATAAGGGATTTCTACACGAATCTTTCTTTTCTTTGCTTCTGCCGCAAATACTTTAGGCGGATCATGCAAGGGTTCATCAGACAAATCAAATGTACCGTAGTGCATCGGAATGGTTATTCCTGCGTGCATCTCTTCGGAGGCAGTCAGTGATTCATAAGGAGAAATATGATTGGGACGCATGAACCAACGGGGTTTATATGCACCGATACCCAACAAGGCATAGTCCGGAGCTCCGAACAGATCCGGGATTTCCCTAAAATGGGTAGAATACCCTGTGTCTCCGCTATAATAGAGAGAAACACCATTCCCCTGCAGCATGAAAGCTCCCCACAATCGCTGCCCTCCATCACGTACGGAGCGTTTGCTCCAATGCTGTGCCGGCAAGAAAGTTATTTTCAGCCCTTCATCTTCCAGTTGCTGATACCAGCCGGCCTCGATCACTCTCATTTCCGGAAACCAGCTCTTTATCAGTTCTCCGGTTCCCAAACCGCAAAACAGTTTCATCTGCGGATTATTATTCAGCAAACGGGTGATACTTTGCTTGTCCAAATGATCAAAATGGTCATGGCTGATAAGCAGGTAATCAATTTCTGTAAAAATGTCGGGATTGGCAGGAAACTCACTCTGTCTTTTCACAAAAGGGATGTTTCCGAAAACCGGATCGAACATGATTCTTTTACCTGCCAACTGAAGGAAGAAGGAATTATGTCCCAGCCATATTAAAGAATCTCCCACCACAGCATCCAGCGAACGAAGATAACAGACTTTTGGGTCCCACTTCACCGTTTTCTTTTCTTTCCGCTGAGGATTGGGGGACAACCGCCATTTCAACACACTTCCCATACCGGGGCGGAAACGGTGCTGCCTGTTAAAAAAACGTCCGCGTACCATCGGATTTCCTCTCCAATAAGGATTGACGGTAGCCAAACGTTCGTTTCTCCTGAAACATATATGTTCACCCATTTTCTTTATCTATTGAATAAGTCCTCACAAACTTAATTAAAAATCTCGATTTACAAAGAGGGACAAACAAAAAATGTACCCCGGACACACTATCGGGGCACATTTCTCAGAAAAAGAATAAATATTATTCTTTTTTAATAGAACGATCTTACATTAAAAGCAATGCAGTCCATACAACGGCAGCTGCCATCCGAGAGCTGACAAATTGATAATCACGATGACCAGTCCCAATACCCATAGGATAAACAGAGACCATTTCAAGCCGGTCCCCATCGGTGACCAATGAAACAACTGACGCATTATAGTGTACAGAAAAGCTCCTAATGGAATGGCAATGAGTGCAATTCCTGAAATGGTGCCAAGCAATGTCATCACAGGAGATATGGTAGCTATGGGCGTCCAGTCAATAGCCGGAAGCATTTCATAAAGCAGAGCTCCACCGCCAACAAGCGCAGCAATCACCGCAAACACAAGAGCTACTATCACCACAGCGAGCACGAACAATACCGGACAGCAAATGATGACAAGAGCTACCAGGAATATCTTAAGAATGATAGCGGCGATCGTGACAAATACATCTCCTACTTTTTGCAGAAAGGTACGCGGTTTATCCGAGTTCACAAAGTTATTGACCCCGTCGGCCACCCGTTCAAATCCGTCCGTCACCGTTTTGCCTATATTTTCTATGGTTACCGCTTCGCCACGCATACTCAGCTTCTCTGCTGCCGTACGTGCTTCGGGAATGATAATCCATCCTATAATATAAAGGATAATCATCGGGCAATAGGGAACAAACAATAATACGATCATCAGGATACGCACCAACGTGATATCCCAGTCAAAATAAGCTGCCAGCCCGGAAGCTACTCCCCCAAGCAACTTATTATCCGGATCACGGAACAGGCGACGGGCTGTAGTGGTCCGTGTATATCCCTGACCGGAAGAAGCTGTCTGTTCCTTCTTATGCGGTTCGGATTCGTCGTCAGATACACCAAAATCTTCCGGTTTGCCTACCCGGGCAATTATTTCTTCCACATCGGCAATAGTAATGACTTGCTTCCCTGCGGACACTTTCTCGGCAAACAGCTCGGCAATACGAATCTCGATATCATTCACAATCTCTTCCGCCCCCTCCTGTTTGCGAAAAAAATGTTTCAGGTTGGACAGATAATCGTCCAGCAAACGATAGGCATCATCATCTATATGATAGACAGTTCCTCCCAAATTTACAGTTAATGTTTTTTTCATTATTATTTCTTCTTTATCGAATTATCTACTAGCAATATGATTCACGGTTTCGTTCAGTTCCTTCCAGGATATCTCAAGCTCGCCTAAAAAAGCCTCTCCTTTTTCTGTGAGCTTATAGTACTTGCGAGGAGGTCCCTGCGTGGATTCTACCCATTCATAACTCAACAAATCGTCATTCTTCAAACGTGTCAGCAATGGATATAAGGTACCTTCCACCACAATCAGCTGTGCCTCTTTCAACTTCTGAATAATATCAGAAGCATAAGCCGGCTCTTTGTGCAGTAAAAGCATGATGCAATACTCCAACATGCCTTTTCTCATCTGAGATTTTACATTGTCTACATTCATTGTTATTTTTCTTTTTGACAGGACAAATATATGCATTACTCTAGTACCTTGCATTACAAAGTACTATAATTTAATAATAATTAAATCATTAAGAAGTTTTCTCCTTATTATAAAAAGAAATAATAGCTATATTTGCAGCTCATAAAACCACAAAAAAGAAAATACGTATGTTTACTATTCGAAAAGCAAGGATAGATGATTGCGGTCTGATCAACCAAATGGCCGGTGAAGTATTTCCCGCCACTTACCAAGAGATCTTATCTCCCGGACAACTGGACTATATGATGGACTGGATGTACTCTCCCGAAAATATCCGGAAACAAATGGAAGAAGAAGGTCATGTTTATTTTATCGCATATGAAGGAGATGAGCCCTGTGGCTATGTCTCCGTACAGCAACAGGAAGAGAATGTATTCCATCTGCAGAAAATCTATGTCCTCCCCCATTTTCAAGGCGCACACTGCGGTAGTTTTTTATTCAGAGAGGCTGTCAGATATATCAAGGAGGTGCATCCGGAACCTTGCTTAATGGAGCTTAACGTGAACCGTAACAACAAGGCTTTACTGTTCTATGAACGGATGGGTATGAGAAAATTGCGGGAAGGGGATTTTCCGATTGGCAACGGGTACTATATGAATGATTATATCATGGGACTGGATATCTGAAAAGTAAGGTAACCATATACAAAATGCCCCGGAACAGATTGTTACTCAATCAATGTTCCGGGGCATTCGTTTATTTATTACCAAGCGGGCTTATTTCGCTACGCGTTCCAGCCATTTCAGCATGAAGATCATGGTAAACATTGAAATAGTACAAGCTACCACAAATACTGTCCATGTCATCCAGATAGGAATGGATTCATACAAAATAGCACCGATCACCAACAGCTGATTGCCAAGTGCAGTCGCACCTAACCATCCTCCCTGCATAATACCCTGGTATTTCGGAGGAGCTACCTTAGACACAAATGAAATTCCCAACGGAGAAATATACAACTCAGCTACTGTCAAAATCAGATAAGTCAGCATCAACAAGAACGGAGTCACTTTGACTGGTGAAGTTCCTACAGCGATAATGTCCTTGTGCAAAGGCAGATTGGCAAAATAAGAACCGACAGCCATTACGATAAAGGCCAATGCGGCAATACCCATACCAATTGCAATCTTCTTAGGAGTAGAAGGCTCTTTCCCACGTCTGCGCTGGCTGGCAAAGATAGCCATAATCACAGGAGTCAGGAAAACAACGAAGAACGGATTCAACGACTGGAACAGCTCTGCGGAAATAGGCATACCAAACAAGTTAAGGTCAGTATATTCCTTTGCAAAGTACGTCAAAGTCAAACCATTCTGATGGAAAGAGAACCAGAAGAAGATAACAACTCCGAACACTGCGAACAGGGCATACATACGTTGTTTCACTTCCTGAATACTCATTTCTACAGTAGCCGAAGATGCTGAAGACGCAGCGGCTTTCTTGCTGGGATCGGGGAAGTTTCTCTTATTCAGCAAATAGATAGTCAAAGAAATGACCATAGCAATGATAGCCACTCCAAATGCATAATGGAAACCTGTAGTAAAGACATTCAGGTAATCGGATGCAAAAGCTGTATAATCCTGTACCGGAGCGTTGGAAGCTTTCTCTACCAACGTATGATAAGTTTCAGTAGCTTCGGGCGACAAAGTACCAGCCAAATGACCGTGACATAATGCAGGAAGATCAGCATCGTAATTATAACCGAAAGTAGACAACCACCAGTTACGTACACCTACCGCTGCAAACGGAGCAAAGATTGCACCGATATTAATGAACATATAAAACAAGGAGAAACCGGAGTCACGCATGCTGGCATATTGAGGATTATCGTACATCTGCCCTACCAGAGCTTGCAGATTTCCTTTAAATAATCCGTTACCAAATGCAATCACAAACAAGCTGGCGCAAGTAATGACCAGATAAAAGGTCTGATTGTCTACCGGAGTCTTGGATGGAATAGCCAACAACAAGTATCCCACTGCCATCAGCACAATTCCCGTGAAAATAGTTCCTTTGTAGTTTCGTGTCTTATCGGCGATAATACCTCCAACCAAAGCAAGAATGTAAATGGAAAAATAGAAAGTTGAATAAATAAATCCCGCTTCTTTTCCATTCATTCCAAACTTAGCTTGCAAGAAAAGCACGAGGATCGCCATCATTGTATAGAAGCCAAAGCGTTCACCTAGATTGGCTAAAGCGGCTGCTATCAGTCCTTTAGGGTGTTTGTCAAACATAGATATAAATTTATTAATTAATGATTGATAATTTTTCTAATGACATATATTCTGCAAATATATACTTTTTTGGATTTATTCCTCAAATAAACGGCAAATTTCTGCCCTCGATTCGCGGATTAAATCACCCGGCGCAAGCTTTATCTGCAGCCCCCGTACACCGGCACTTACATAAATATACGGAAATTGCCGGCAGGTTTCATGAATATAAGTAGGAAAATGTTTCTTCATGCCAATAGGCGAACAGCCGCCCCGGATATATCCCGTCAGGGGAAGAAGTTCTTTCACCGGTATCAGATCACACTTTTTATTGCCCGAAGCCTTTGCTGCCAGCTTCAGATCGACTTCGTGCTCACCCGGAATGACGCAAACAAAATAACCGCTTTTGTCACCGTGAAGAACCAGTGTCTTAAATACCTGTTCTATATTCTCGCCTAAGCTGGCAGCTACATGAATGGCACTCAGATCGTTTTCGTCAACTTCATAAGGAATCAGTTCATAAGCTATTTTAGCTTTATCCAGCAAACGCGCCGCATTCGTTTTATTGATTTTCATCTTGTTGTTTCTTTTTAGTAAACCGACACTTATACTTCAATATTAAAGTCCTAATTCCTCGCGAAGAAACTTAGGAGTATAACCTTTCTGGCTCTTCGCAACCTCTTCCGGTGTTCCGTAGCTAAGGAGTACTCCCCCGCCCTTACCACCTTCAGGTCCCATGTCTATGATATAATCCGCCATCTTGATAACGTCTAGGTTATGTTCGATTACAATGACGGTATTACCTTTGTCCACCAGCTTATTAAGTACCCCCATCAATACACGGATATCCTCAAAGTGAAGTCCGGTAGTCGGTTCATCGAGAATGTAAAGTGTTTTACCGGTATCTCGCTTGGACAATTCTGTTGCTAGTTTCACACGCTGGCTCTCTCCACCGGAAAGGGTAGTAGATGACTGTCCTAATTTAATATAGCCCAAACCGACATCCTGCAAGACTTTTATCTTATTCAGAATCTGCGGCACATTCTCAAAGAATTCGACAGCACGGTTTATAGTCATATCAAGCACATCAGCAATAGACTTTCCTTTGAAACGTACTTCAAGCGTTTCGCGATTATACCGCTTGCCGTGGCAAACCTCACAAGGCACATACACATCCGGCAAGAAGTTCATTTCAATCGTCTTGTATCCATTTCCGGTACAGGCTTCACAACGACCGCCCGATACATTAAAAGAGAAGCGTCCGGGCTTGTAACCGCGAATCTTAGCTTCCGGAAGGCTTACGAACAAGTTACGGATATCGGAAAATACACCAGTATAAGTGGCCGGATTGGAACGGGGGGTACGACCAATCGGAGATTGATCCACGTCCACTACCTTATCTATGTTTTCCAGTCCCTCTATAGAATCGTATTCCAAAGGATCCTGCAAAGAGCGATAGAATTTCTGTGAAAGAATCGGCTGCAAAGTCTCATTAATCAACGTCGATTTACCACTTCCGGATACTCCGGTCACACAAATCAACTTCCCTAACGGAAATTCAACATCTACATTTTTCAGATTATTTCCCTTCGCTCCTTTCAGCCAGATAGATTTTCCATTTCCTTTTCTTCGCTTGGCGGGTACTTCTATTTTCATCTCTCCGTTCAGATACTGCGAAGTCATCGTTTCGGTTTGAAGCATTTCTGACGGGGTTCCCGAGAAGACTACCTCCCCACCCAGACGACCGGCTTTAGGCCCCATATCAATCACATAATCGGCAGCCAGCATCATATCTTTATCGTGTTCAACAACGATAACCGAGTTTCCCATATCACGAAGCTCTTTCAACGAGCGGATCAAACGCAGATTGTCACGCTGGTGCAACCCGATACTCGGTTCATCCAGAATATAAAGCACATTCACCAATTGCGAGCCGATCTGTGTAGCCAGACGAATACGCTGACTTTCACCACCGGACAGGCTGACCGAGCTACGGTTCAATGCCAAATAATCCAATCCTACATCCAACAAGAATTTCAAACGCGTACGAATTTCTTTCAGAATCTCGGCTGCGATTTTCTTTTGTTTATCGGACAGAAATTGATCTACGTTCATCAACCAGTCATATAGCTCATTGATGTCCATATTGGCCAAGTCATTGATGTTCTTGTCATGAATACGGAAGTGCAATGCTTCTTTATTCAACCGGGCACCTTTACATTCCGGACAAACAGTGGTACGGGCAAACTGCTCCGCCCACTTCTGCGCGGTAGCAGAAGCATCCTTTTCCTGAAGCATCTGGATATATTTTACGACTCCTTCATAGGTTACAAAGTAATCAGAAGAAGTTCCTATCAGCGAACTCTTGATCTTGATCCGGTCATCCGAACCATATAATATTTCTTCAACCGCATCATCCGACAATTCCTTCACCGGAGTTTTTAAAGTGGCTTCATACTTCTCCAGCAAAGCACCGATCTGCCAGAAAATCATGGCATTCTTGTATTTTCCCAAAGGTGCTATCGCTCCTTCATAGATGGAAAGATCACGGTCAGGAATCACTTTATCGACATCAATCTGATTGACCACGCCTAATCCTTTACATTTCGGGCACGCTCCCTGCGGAGAGTTGAATGAGAAGTTATGAGGAGCCGGTTCCCGATAAGACAGTCCGGTAACCGGACACATCAGGCGTTTACTGTAATGACGGACACTTTCTGTCTGCGCATCCAGAATCATCAATAAACCATCACCTTGGCGCATAGCAGTTGCCACGCTCTGTTTCAGCCGTTTATCATCTTTCTCAGCTACTATCAGTTTATCAATGACTACCTCAATATCATGATTCTTGTAACGGTCGAGTTTCATGCCGTGCGTCACTTCACGCAGTTCGCCGTCTATCCGTACATAGAGATATCCTTTCTTTCGTACCTGCTCGAAAAGTTCTTTGTAATGTCCCTTACGCGAACGAACCAAGGGTGCGAGCAAGTATATTTTCTTTCCTTTATAATCTTTCAGGATTAAATCCAGAATCTGTTCTTCCGTATATTTCACCATCTCCTCTCCTGACAGGTACGAATAAGCAATACCTGCACGGGCATAGAGCAGACGAAGATAATCGTATATTTCCGTTGTTGTTCCCACGGTAGAACGGGGATTTTTATTCGTAGTTTTCTGTTCGATAGAGATAACCGGACTCAGCCCTGTTATTTTATCGACATCCGGACGTTCCAGATTCCCCAAAAAGTTGCGGGCATAGGCCGAAAAAGTCTCGATATAGCGGCGCTGTCCCTCGGCAAATATCGTATCGAAAGCCAAGGAAGATTTACCACTACCACTCAATCCGGTAATCACTGTCAAACTGTTACGGGGAATTTCAGCATCAATATCTTTCAAATTGTGCACACGGGCACCATACACATTAATATATTCTGTTTCTTGCATATTCATATCCTTCATAAACGGTACAAAATTAATGTTTCCGACTGAAATATGCTCCTAAAAAAGCACAATATTATTTTCTTAACTCAAATCTTATGAAGATATAGGGCATTATTCGTACCTTTGTTCCTTGATTTCAAGAACCAATAGTTATAAATTGATGAAACCGATAAGCCGAATATTCTTATTTTTGCTTTTTATAAGCGCCTCATACGCTATTAGTTATGCACAAGAGAACCAATCTTATTTCTTGCATACCATCGAAAAAGGACAGAGTTTATACTCCATTGCCAAGATGTATAATGTCACAACAAACGACATCATACGTCTGAATCCCGGATGTGATGAGAAAATTTATGCCGGACAAGCTATAAAAATCCCTAAAGGAAAAGAAAGCCAAAAAGGGGAAACATTCCATACGATTCAAGCCGGAGAAACTTTATACAAACTGACTACCATTTATAATATATCTGCAAAAGCCATTTGTGAAGCCAATCCGGGATTAAGCGCCGAAAACTTCCGTATCGGTCAGGTTATTCTCATTCCGTTGGAACAAGAGCAGGAAACGGAAACTGCACAAGCACCGGCTGAAAAAACCGCTATACAGGGGCCTGTACAATCCAGATGCAAAGATATGCATAAGGTAAAACGCAAAGAAACCGTATTCAGTGTAAGCCGCGAATATGGAATCAGCGAACAGGAATTGATTGCAGCCAATCCCGAACTGAAAAAGGGAATGAAAAAGGGACAATACCTCTGTATCCCCTATCCCAGTGCAACCACCATGCAACCGACGGCTCCCAAAGAGGATCCGTACGCTATCCCACCCAGTAACAATGAGCTTTTCCGCAAGAGTAAAGAAGCCCCTCAGGCAATCTCTACTATCAAAGCGGCCCTGCTATTGCCTTTCCAGGAAGACAAACGTATGGTGGAATACTACGAAGGTTTCCTGATGGCGGTAGACAGCCTGAAACGTACAGGTACTTCTATTGATCTATATGTATATGACTGTGGAAAAGATGTTTCTACATTAAATACTATTCTGGCGAAAAATGAGATGAAGAACATGAATGTCATTTTCGGTCCGATGCACCAGCAACAGATCAAACCTTTATCTACTTTTGCAGAAAAGAATGATATACGACTGGTGATTCCTTTCTCTTCGAAAGGGGAAGAAGTATTTAACAATCCTGCCATCTACCAGATTAATACCCCGCAATCCTATTTATATTCGGAAGTATACGAACACTTTACCCGTCAATTCCCCAATGCCCATGTCATCTTTATTGAACCAACCAGCGAAGATAAAGAAAAAGCCGAGTTTATCAGCGGCATGAAACAAGAGCTGAAGAGCAAGGGAATGTCAATGAAAACCGTCAATGAAAACGCAACCAAGGATATGCTGAAGGAAGCTCTCCGCTCTGACAAAGACAATATTTTCATTCCGACTTCCGGCAAAAATGTCATGTTAATCAAGGTTCTTCCTCAACTGATTTTATTAGTCAGAGACACTCCGGAGCAGAATATTCATCTGTTCGGTTATCCCGAATGGCAGACATATACCCGGGATCACCTGGAAAGTTTCTTTGAACTGGATACCTATTTCTATTCATCGTTCTACACAAATACATTGTTTCCGGCTGCCATACAGTTCACCAACAATTATCACAAATGGTATAGCAAGGACTTGGTGAGTAAATTTCCAAGCTACGGAATGCTTGGTTTCGACACAGGCTTCTTCTTCCTGAAAGGCTTGTCACGCTATGGCTCGGAACTGGAAAACAATTTACCGAAAATGAACCTGACTCCGATACAGACAGGATTCAAATTCGAACGTGTCAATAACTGGGGAGGATTCATTAATAAGAAAGTATTCTTTATCCGCTTCACGAAGAATTTTGAATTAGTAAAACTTGACTTCGAATAACACGAAAATGACAAAGATAAAATCACTTCTGATTGCCGCTTCCCTGATGATGGGATTTGCGCTTCCTGCCACCGCACAGATTGGCGAACCACGCCAGAACTTTTCTGTCGGATTTAATGGAGGTGTCAACTTAAACAGTGCTTCATTCACTCCTAAAATCAAACAGAACTCATTGATGGGTATTACCGGAGGTTTGACGGCACGCTACATTTCCGAAAAGTATTTTGCAATGATCTGTGGTGCGCAAGTAGAGTTAAATATCTCACAGCGCGGCTGGGATGAGTTATTCGAAATCATGGATGAAAATGGGCAGACCGTAGAAGATCCTACCCGCAAGTACACCCGAAAGATGACCTATCTCGACATTCCCTTCCTCGCACACTTGGCTTTCGGTAATGAAAAAGGACTGCAGTTCTTTATCAATGCAGGTCCTCAGATCGGCCTTCTGATCGGTGAATCTGAAAGCATGGAGAATATAGATATGAATACCCTGACAAACACACAAAAAGCTGTTTACGGGGATAAAATCCAAAACAAATTCGATTATGGTATAGCCGGAGGCGGCGGAATAGAATTCAGAACAAAGAAAGTCGGTAGTTTTCTGCTCGAAGGACGCTATTATTTTGCTCTGTCAGACTTTTACAGCACAACGAAGAAAGACTATTTCTCCCGTGCGGCTCATGGCACAATTACAGTGAAGCTCACTTATCTATTCGATTTAAAGAAATAAAAAACAGTACCCAAAAAGATCAGGCGCGAATTTCGCTCGAACCTACGGTTTATATTTCCGTGAGTCTGCGAAATTCGCGCCTGTTTTTATTCTATCAGGAACTCCCAATGCGAGAGCTTCCCGCGCATTCTTATCGAAGTCTGTCTGCAGCCTTTACCATCACCTCGTCACGTCCGATAGCACGAATAGCCAGCACATTCAGAACGATAGACACCAATGGTAAGCAAAGCGCCCAACCAATACGGAACAGATTGGCATCGCTCTTCAATGCAAAATAGAAAGCAATGAAGGCAATATAATAGCCCACCAGCAACAAGCTATTGAAGATTGACATACGAATCTGCAACATTCGGTTCTTATACAGAAAAATAGTCGCAAAAGCTACCAGAGCGCTCAGCATCAGAATACCAAATATCCCCCAAGTAGACTGGAAAATTCCATTCACGTCTATCCCCAGTGCTTTAAAAGGATGTTCTCCTGTAGTGTCAATAAAATATCCCATCGGTAAACACATTGCTGTAATCAGCAACCCTGTTACAATCAATAAGTAAAAACTTTGAATTCGTTGAATCATAAGTATTCTATAGTAGTTAAGTTAAACAATAATAGCCAAGCAATAAGGAATAGGAAAATGCTTCCCGCTTACTACTTGACTATCAATTCTTTCGTTAGAAAATAAATTACTGAAGTTTTTCTTTCTCCTTAGCCGGATTTCTATAATAAATTTTCCCTTCGATGTATTCCTGTGTAGCAATCAAGTCAGGTTTCGGCAATTTCTCATAATAACGAGAAATTTCGATCTGTTCTCTATTCTCGAATACTTCTTCCAAATTATCGTTGTAAGAAGCAAACTCTGCTAATTTCTTAGAAAGATCGTTTTTAATTTCCACACTAATCTGGTTAGCACGCTTACCAATAATGGCAACAGTTTCATAAACATTCCCTGTGTCAGCACAGAGTTCCATCATGTCACGGGTTACCGTCGTAGCGGGAGCGTTCGTTTTTTTGTAGTCCATAAATCTATTTAAATTTAGTCTTTAATTACTTTCTGTGATTCATTGAATATTTTTTCAGCCTCTTTCAGGTATTTACTTTCCGGAAACTCATTCTTGAAAGCATAATATTCATCTATCGTTTCACGGTAACGATCCATCTTCTTGTCTTCTACACTATAAATGGCCATTTCATGTCTGGCACGCAGAATCAATATGGAAAGTTCTTCGCGATAATCTGTATAAGGATAATCTTTCAGAGCATTCTGAGCTGTAATTACACAGGATTCATAGTTATTACCCAGATAGTTACCCAGATTATAATACAACTTTGCAGAATAGAGTTCTTTCAACACCAGTTTATCCTGCAAAGCAAAAATCATATCTTGTGCTTCCTGCTTCTTGGTACTGTTCGGGAAATATTCCATAAACATCTGCAGTTGCTGGATAGCCTGATAAGTGCTTGATTGATCCAAACGTGGTTCCGGAGTATCCAGGAACAGGGATTTACCTGCATGGAAACGTGCCAGTTCAGTGAAAGTACCACGGGGATAAGTGTTGAAATAGGTGATAAACGTCTGGGCAGCTGTCTGATAATCTTTCTGATTATAGTAACTCATACCCAACATATACAGAGACTCCTCCGCTTTATCGGTTCCCTTAAGGATTGTAATCAATTCGTTCAGCAAGGTAGCTGAGCGGTTATACTGCCCTTTAGCAAAATAGTTTTTGGCGGCCTCGTACTTGTATTCGTAATCGGTACTTTTCAGCAACTTATTGTACTCTCCACACGATGTCAGAGAGGCTGCTGCGAGCAAAGTTATAATGATATTTTTCTTCATCCTTTTAAAAAATATTGCGCAAAGTTACTTATTCGCGGGGAATTAACCAATTAATCTATGTTTTTTAATACATAAAAGGCGTTAAACATCGACGAAAAGAGAAAAAACGACGTCGAACAGGAAGCTATAAACAGTCAATAATAAACGGTGAACGATCAACAAGCGCGCTATATGTCATTGGTATACCAGCGCTATCGTTCTTCGTTCACCGTTCGCTTATGGTCCGCCGTCCGGTTACAGCTTGTACAAATCACTTGCCGCCAACAGGTCGACTTTCTTTTCTTTCAGTACTTCAATACATTTATCCATATTACTAGGACGAATCACAACGTTTGCCACGTTATTATTGGCAAACGAATACATATACTCAATAAAGACTCCTTCTGCCGACAAGAATCCCAGCACTTTTGCCAGAGCTCCCGGCACATTCGGACAGCTAATGCCGACCACATCTGTTATATTCACGGCAAAATGATTATCTTTCAATGCTTTATATGCTTTATCCGGATCGGATACAATTCCACGCAAAATGCCAAAATCAGCATTTTCAGCGATGCACAAGGCAGAAAGATTGATGTTCTCTTTTGCCAGCACTTCAGTCACTTCCGTCAAACGGCCGGACTTGTTTTCCAAAAAGATAGAAAGTTGTTTTGCTACCATTATCGTAAAGTTTTAATTAAGTAATAAGTATTAGGTAATAGCCACACGGATTCCATGTTGCAGCTACGATAATACCTAATACTTATTACCTATTACCTATTTTAAATTTTTCTGTTATCAATCACTCGTTTAGCTTTACCCACGCTACGTTCAATGCTACGCGGCTCTACCAGTTTCACATTGACTCCCAGTCCAAGTACGCTTTGGAGACGGCTTGCCAGTTTCTTCTTCAACGCTAGCATACGGTTAATCTCATCCGAATAGAAATCCGGGCGCACTTCTACCTGAAGTTCCATCGTATCGGTATTGTTTTCACGCCCCACTATCAACAAATAATGTGGTTCGAATTCTTCCATCTCAAGAATGACGGACTCGATCTGAGTCGGGAATACATTGACACCACGGATAATCAGCATATCGTCACTACGTCCCAGGATACGGTCCATACGAACCAATGTACGCCCGCAGGAGCATTTATCATAATGCAAGGCCGTCAAGTCACGCGTACGATAACGAAGCAATGGCATTCCTTCCTTCGTCAGGTGCGTAAATACCAGCTCGCCCGTCTGTCCGGGTTCTACCGGCTGCAATGTATTCGGATCAATAATTTCCGGGAAATAATGATCCTCATTCAAGTGCGTACCATGCTGACATTCACATTCGTAACCTACACCCGGTCCGGCAATTTCACTCAGTCCGTAGATATCATATGCTTTAATACCGAGTTTTTCTTCGATTTCATGACGCATATTCTCCGTCCAGGGCTCCGCACCCAAGGCTCCCACTTTCAGTTGGAATTCCTCCCGCGGATAGCCGGAATCTTTAATGGCATCCGCCAGATAAAGTGCATACGAAGGAGTACAGCAAAGAACCGTTGATCCAAAATCATGCATCAATGTAATCTGCTTTTCTGTATTACCACTGGACATCGGAATCACAGAAGCACCAATATTCTCAGCTCCGGCGTGTGCTCCCAGGCCACCCGTAAAAAGTCCGTAACCATAGGAAACCTGAAATATATCTGAGCGTCCTGCTCCATAAGCAGTAAAAGCACGCGATATACATTCTGCCCACGAAGAAAGGTCTTTGCGGGTATATCCCACTACCGTCGGCTTTCCGGTCGTTCCGGAAGAGGCATGAATACGCACGATCTGGCTCATCGGCACGGCACAAAGTCCGAAAGGATAATTATCTCTTAAATCATGTTTCGTGGTAAACGGCAGTTTCACGATATCATCAATCGTATTGATATCATCGGGGGTGATACCCATTTCCTGCATTTTCTTCCGGTAAAAAGGCGTGTTGTGATAAACGTAATCTACAATTTTCTTGAGTCGTATGCTTTGAATCTTGCGAAGACTTTCGCGGTCCATACACTCAATGCTCTCATTCCAAATCATGTGTTTCTGGTATTACTAGTTGTATGAATCTGTTTTTTGATATTAATATGTTGCAAAGTAAAGGATTTATTTGGAAAAATGATTTGTTATCTCAATTATTTTGCCGAATATTGCTCCACTTTTTAGGATTTAACTATGAATTTTGAACTAACATCAGCTTACAAACCTACCGGGGATCAACCAGAAGCGATCGCCCAGCTTACTGAGGGGGTACTTCAAGGAGTTCCCGCACAGACTTTATTGGGGGTTACCGGATCGGGAAAAACGTTCACCATCGCCAATGTGATCGCCAACATCAACAAGCCTACGTTGATCTTGAGCCACAACAAGACATTGGCTGCGCAGCTATACAGCGAGTTCAAGGGATTTTTCCCCAATAACGCCGTAGAATATTACGTTTCATATTACGACTACTATCAGCCGGAAGCCTATCTGCCAAATTCAGATACCTATATAGAAAAGGATCTCGCCATCAATGACGAGATTGACAAGTTACGTCTCGCCGCTACCTCCTCCCTGCTTTCAGGCCGGAAAGATGTGGTAGTCGTTTCCTCAGTCTCCTGTATTTACGGTATGGGAAACCCGTCGGATTTCTATAAAAATGTAATCGAAATTGAACGGGGGCGGATGCTTGACCGTAATGTTTTTCTGCGTCGTCTTGTGGACAGCCTGTATGTCCGTAATGATATCGATTTGAATCGTGGCAACTTCCGCGTCAAAGGAGACACGGTCGACATTTTCCTTGCGTACTCAGACACTCTGCTTCGTGTCACTTTCTGGGGAGACGAGATTGATGGTATAGAAGAAGTGGACCCGATTACTGGTGTGACTACCGCTCCTTTCGAAGCTTATAAGATCTATCCCGCCAATTTATTTATGACCACCAAGGAAGCTACTCTTCGTGCCATCCACGAAATAGAGGATGACTTAACCAAACAAGTAGCGTTCTTCGAATCTATCGGCAAAGAATATGAAGCTAAACGATTGTACGAGCGAGTTACGTATGACATGGAAATGATCCGGGAATTAGGGCACTGTTCCGGCATTGAGAATTATTCCCGTTATTTCGATGGTCGCGCTGCCGGCACCCGTCCTTATTGCCTTCTCGATTTCTTCCCGGATGACTTTTTGCTGGTTATTGACGAAAGTCATGTAAGCGTGCCGCAGGTTCGCGCCATGTATGGAGGCGACCGTGCCCGTAAAATCAATCTGGTAGAATATGGGTTCCGACTGCCTGCCGCAATGGACAACCGCCCTCTGAAATTTGAAGAATTTGAGGAGATGACAAAACAAGTGATTTATGTCAGTGCTACCCCGGCAGAATATGAGCTGATACAATCGGAAGGGATCGTTGTAGAACAAGTGATCCGCCCTACCGGTCTGCTTGATCCTGTTATTGAAGTACGCCCGAGTCTCAATCAAATTGACGACCTGATGGAAGAAATTCAGCTGCGTATCGAAAAAGAAGAACGGGTACTTGTAACGACACTTACGAAACGTATGGCGGAAGAGCTGACAGAATACCTTCTCAACAATAATGTGAGATGTAACTATATCCATAGCGATGTGGATACATTAGAGCGTGTGAAGATCATGGATGACTTGAGACAAGGCGTTTATGACGTACTTATCGGTGTCAATCTGCTTCGTGAAGGTCTTGACCTTCCGGAAGTATCCCTTGTCGCTATTCTCGATGCCGATAAGGAAGGCTTCCTCCGTTCGCATCGCTCATTGACCCAGACTGCAGGACGTGCTGCCCGTAATGTAAACGGAAAAGTAATCATGTATGCAGATAAAATAACAGACAGTATGCGGCTTACGATCGATGAAACAAACCGTCGACGCGAGAAACAGCTCGCTTATAATGAAGCGAACGGCATCACCCCACAACAAATCAAAAAGGCGAGAAACTTGTCTGTATTTGGCAGTCCAGGTTCCGAAGCCGATGAGTTGCTGAAAGAAAAACACGCTTATGTGGAACCTTCTTCACCTAATATCGCAGCCGACCCAATCGTACAATATATGAGCAAAGCTCAAATGGAAAAGAGCATAGAGCGTACCCGCAAATTAATGCAGGAGGCCGCCAAAAAACTGGAATTTATCGAAGCTGCCCAATATCGGAATGAGCTGCTGAAACTGGAAGATTTGATGAAAGAAAAGTGGGGATAAACGGCTTATAAATATCAATAAATCTATAAGAAACCCGAGCTTTTGCTAATTAGTGTTATAAAAACACCTATTTAAGAGAAATAATTTGCAGATTTCGCAAAAGCCCGTATCTTTGCACTGTGTTTTTCATAGTATTAGATTTAAGGTTAACAAAGGTTGGAGCAAGGCGTTGCTCCTTTTTTTATGCCCATACCCCATCTTAGCATCTTCCAATCCTACAAAAATACCCCTTGAAATCTTATCAAAGGGCATTTTTTATCTACACTCTATCTATAATTAAAGCGCTTTTTCAATAGCCTGTTTAATGAGTGCTTCCATGATATCATATCCTTCTCCTGTAGGATGTACCCCATCTTTCGTATATTGAGGATTCAAGGCCTTATTCTCGCCCACCACCATTGGCTGATAATAATTCACAAACGGAATTTTATTAGCTTTGGCGTAAGCTTCTATGCGGGCATTCAATGACTGAATCTTTTGAGGAGCATCTTTAATCTCCCGTCTCCACGGAAATTCAGCAGCCGGCAATACTGAAGCCAGAATCACTTTGATTTTATTTGCCTTCGCCAGTTCTGCCATAGATGCAATATTTCCGAATGTATAATCTTCATTATAAGCACCTGTATTTTCGGCTACATCATTTGTTCCTGCATTAATGACAACCAATGCCGGAGAAAGATTGATCACATCTTCCCTAAAACGAAGTAAAAACTGATAAGACGTCTGACCACTGATACCACGACCGATATATCCATTTGTTTTGAAGAAATCAGGATGTGTCCTCACCCATCCTTCCGTAATGGAATTGCCCATAAAGACCACTCTTTTTTCCTTCTTTACAGGTTGTGCAAGTGCTGCATTCTCTGTCGCATAACGCTTGTAATTAGCGAACTCATGTTTCTGTGCATAGGTCTCTCCTACTGAGAAACTCAAACAAACGATGGCCAACAACATCCATTGACCCAGTCTTTTCTTTTTCATATACGTATATAAAGATTAGTAATTCAAATTGGTTGCAAAGATAAAAAAACTCTTTATATGAACGATCAAATACCGAATATCCGTTAAGCGGAAAGGGAAAATTCTTAATCTATGTTATATAACATAAGATTTTTCTTGGTTAATTTGCAAAGGTCACAGAAGTCCGTATCTTTGCAACGTGTTTTTCATAGTATTAGATTTAAGGTTAACAAAGGTTGGAGCAAGGCGTTGCTCCTTTTTTTATGCCTATACGCTTGGTTTCCTGAAAAAGAATGGTATTTTTGTGAATCTTAATACCCTAAAAAAAACTGCCATGAAAAAGCTCATTACTCTTTTATTTATAAGCATACTTAGCCTTCAGGTTTATTGTTCCGCACAAGAAATATTAAAAGTGGATTATCCGGCTATCAAAGAGTACGTAACTAATCACAATACGGAGTTTCAAAAGCTCATGCAACGTTTTGAAGAAAATGATACTTTACTCACCCGGCAAGATCATGCCATGCTATATTACGGGTATTCATTCACACCAGCTTACAAAGGAAGTATGGATGATTTTCAGGATTTCCGAAAGTTGATTAAAGAAGAAAAGTATGAAGATGCTTATAATATCGGCAAAGAACTACTAAAAAAGAATCCGGTATCTCTCCAATTACTATATAATATGTACGGAATAGCCGGTTTGCTCCAGAAAGATATCCGGGAAATAAAACACTATTCAAAAAGATACGCAGCCTTGCTTACTATGATTGCGCTTACAGGTGACGGTACAAGCGAAGAAACCGCATTTAAGGTTATCTGCGTAAATGACGAATACCAACTGCTGAACATGTTATTCAAAATGGAAAACATGAAAGGTCAATCGCTAGTCAATAAATGTGATCTGATAGAGTTTGATAAATGCCAGTACTATGAAGGAAATCAAATGTATTTCGACATTAGCCGTTCCCTTGATTATATGAGTGAATTATTCGGAAAATGAAAAAAAAGCTATTCTATATCACACTGATAATTGCCATACTTTGTGTTATCAGTATCTTTATCTGCGACTGGACCATCAAGAAGAATGCAGCCTCCTGCATCTATACTGAAATCAGTGATATTCCTGCAAACAATGTAGGTCTGCTTCTCGGCACCTCTCCTAAGCTGAAAAGCGGAAATAACAATTTATATTTTGACTATCGCATTGATGCGGCGGTTGAACTGTACAAGGCAGGCAAAATTAATTATATTCTTATCAGTGGAGATAATCGCAAAGAAGATTACAACGAACCGGAAGAAATGAAGAAAGCGCTTATGCAAAAAGGTGTTCCTGAAAAGTCTATCTATTTAGATTATGCCGGTTTTCGTACCCTTGACTCTGTTGTGCGTGCTAAAGAAGTATTCGGTCAGACCCGTCTGACCATCATTTCTCAACGATTTCACAATGAGCGGGCTATTTATCTTGCCGAAAAGAATGGGATTACCGCCATCGGTTTTAATGCCAGGGATGTAGACGTCTATGCAGGATTGAAAACCAATATCAGAGAATTATTTGCAAGGGTCAAGATGTTTATCGATTTAGCAATAGATAAGCAACCGCATTTCCTGGGAGAAAAGTACAAACTGCCATCCGGCAAATAAGAAAATATCAAAAACAAAAAGTTATTGAAAAATTTATGGAACAACAACCTCAACTCAATGATCACAACAAACAGGAGTATCCTCCTATGCATACAGCAGAGCATTTACTAAATGCCACTATGGTAAAAACTTTCGGTTGCCCTCGCTCAAGAAATGCCCATATAGAAAGGAAAAAGAGTAAGTGCGACTATATTCTTCCTACTTGTCCTACAGATGCGGAGATACAAGCGATAGAAGATAAGGTAAACGAAGTTATCAGTCAAAATCTGCCCGTAACTGTTGAATTTATGACTCATGAGCAAGCTAAAGGCATCGTAGATCTGAGCAAACTTCCTGCTGACGCCAGTGAGACTCTTCGCATTATACGCATAGGAGATTATGACGCCTGTGCCTGTATAGGGTTACATGTATCCAATACCTCAGAGGTAGGAACTTTCAAAATCATCAGTCATGATTATAATGAAGAAAGGCAAACTTTAAGGTTAAGATTCAAACTCATTGAAAAAAAATAGATTATCAAATTAATATCTATATTATATAAAATAAATATATTGCGGTTACATTTTGTCACCAAACAGGCAAAATTGGCATTGTTAAAATGACAAATAGACATTTTCAATCTCAGTTTTCCTTTGGCATAAGGTTTGCACTAATAGCAGTGAACAACGGTTCAAAAGCAGACGGCAAGAGTCGGGATACCCCCCTCTGCGGAAAGCAGCGAACCGAAATTCAAGAGTGAATAAACCGAATGTTTAACTAAAAGATAGGAGACTAAGATTATGATGCCTGTTAGAAGAACTCAAAGTTGGTTACCAAGTATTTTTAACGATTTCTTTGATAACGATTGGATGGTAAAAGCAAATGCAACTGCACCTGCAATCAATGTTTTTGAAACAGAAAAAGAATACAAAGTTGAACTGGCTGCTCCGGGAATGACAAAAGAGGACTTCAATGTTCGCATTGATGAAGACAACAACCTCGTTATCTCTATGGAGAAGAAGACTGAAAACAAAGAAGAGAAGAAAGAAGGTCGCTATCTACGTCGCGAATTCTCTTATTCTAAGTTTCAGCAGACGATGATTCTGCCGGATAATGTAGATAAAGAAAAAATTTCTGCCGCAGTAGAAAACGGAGTTTTGAGCGTCCAACTTCCTAAGATTTCTGAAGAAGAAGTGAAGAAGGCCGAAAAGCAAATCGAAGTAAAATAATACAGTAACCACGATTCATCCCAAGGGGTGAAAACAATAATAAAAACAGCTCTTTTCCAACCAATAAGGATAAGAGCTGTTTTTTATATAATCAAATTCTCAATTATTGATTTTTCCGATAACTGATCACCGCCCAGGTATTGAAACCCAGTGCAAAAAGAAGCAGGACTCCTATTTCAGGCAGCAGTTCCAACAAGCTGCTTCCTTTGAGGTATACCATACGCATTCCTTCCATAAAGTACTTCAAAGGATTGAAATAAGTAATCACCTGTGCCCATTCAGGCATACTGCTCACCGGAGTGAATAATCCGCTCATCAACATCAGAATCAGCATAAAAAAGAACATTACAAACATAGACTGCTGCATAGTTGCCGAATAATTGGATATAACGAGCCCGAAACCGGACATAACGAATACAAACAAAATCGCCAAAAAATAAATCACGATGAAATGCCCTACAGGAGTTATTCCATAAAGCAGCCAGGCTAACAAAAAGCACAAAGTCAATACGATAAAGCCTGTGATCCAGTAAGGTAAAAGTTTAGCCAGAATAAAAGTAAATTTCGGTACGGGAGTCACATTAATCTGTTCGATCGTTCCTACCTCCTTCTCACTAACCACATTCAGGGCAGGCAAAAATCCGCATATCAAAGTCAACAACATTCCCATCAAAGCAGGAATCATATAAAGTTTATAATTCAGATTCGGGTTAAATAATCCCTGCGTATCGATACGAATGGAAGGGGCACTGCCCGACGCAGATATGGCATCAGGATATTCTGCACGTAACTCGGCTGCATAGTTCTTGATAATAGTGCCCAGATAAGAACTGCCTAGCCCTCCTTTCGTTCCATTTACCGAATTGGCTGCAATCAGTATATGGGCTTCTCCTTTGTTCACCCAGTCCCGCTCCAGGTGCCTGGGGATCTCCATTATAATATCCGCTGTTCCCTGTTCAATATTCCGTAATCCATCCTCATAAGATGCCGGCACTTCCGTCAGACGGAAATAGGTAGAAGCCGCAATCTTATTCACCAGCCGCTGAGAAATCACCGAATGATCGTTGTCTACAATATTCAGCTGGATATTCTTTATTTCCAGATTCACAGCCCATGGCATCAGCAACATGATCATGCAGGGAAAGATAAGAATCAATCTCGGCAGGAACGAATTGCGAAGCAACTGTTTAAACTCTTTTTCTATCAGAAATTTTATCATAATAAATTCCTTTATTCCAATCGATATTTAAATTTCCTGATACTGATGGTAATAAGCACTACTGCCATCAGCAACAAAATACCAATCTCTTTAAGTACCAGCACAACCGGCACTCCTTCAATCATCAGTTTGCGCACAGCCTGAATATACCAGCGGGCGGGAATAATATCCGATATGGCCCGGAGAATCACCGGCATACTTTCTACCGGAAAAATCATTCCGGACAAAACCATGGTGGGCATCATCAATATCATTCCGGATGCCAGCATGGCCGCCACCTGTGTACTTGTCACAGAGGAAATCAGCAAACCCAAAGCCAGCGACACGAAAATAAAGAGCAAAGACACCATCACCAACCAGAACAAACTCCCCACTACCGGCACATCCAGTACAAAGACTGAAAGCAGCAAAATGGTTGTCAGATTGACAAAAGATAAAACAAAGTAAGGTACCGCCTTGGCCAGCACGATAAACAATGGTCTTACCGGAGATACCAGCAATACTTCCATCGTGCCCGTCTCCTTTTCACGAACAATGGAAATAGAGGTCATCATCGCACAAATCAGCATTAAAATCAGCCCCATGACTCCGGGCACAAAGTTGTAGGCACTCTTCATCTGCGGATTATACAGCAATTTGACATCTGGAGTCAAACGCGAAACGAACACATTGGGAGGCAACATCTCCTGTCCTGCCGAAGAAACAATGCTGGCTGCATAATTACTCTGCGAGGTAGACATATTGGGATCGGTTGCATCGACTATCAGCTGCACACGGGCATCCCCCGTATAAAGTCCGTCGGCAAAACGCTCTCCAAATACAATTGCCATATCTATCTTATTTTTCCGGAAGGCAGTTTCCATCTCCTGTGGAGAATGAAAACGGGTGGTAACCGTGAAATATTCACTCGCATCCAACCGGTCTATAATTTTCCTTGTTACCACATCATTCGAAGGATCAAGAACTGCCAGCCGGACATTCTTCACTTCCGTACTGATAGCAAACCCAAACAGAATAATCTGCACGACCGGCATTCCCAACAGGATCAGCATAGTACGCCGGTCACGGAAAATATGATAAAATTCTTTCTTTACGAAAGCAATAAATTGTTTCATAATCAATCCGCTTTACGCACCGCATGGCGGGCAAGTTGTTGAAACACATCATCCATTGTCTCCACACCAAACTGTTCTTTCAGCCGGGCCGGCGTATCCAGTGCCTTGATCTGGCCGTCCACCATAATCGATATCCGGTTGCAATATTCCGCTTCATCCATATAGTGTGTGGTAACAAATACAGTGATTCCACGATCGGCAGCCTGATAAATCAGCTCCCAGAACTGCCTGCGAGTAGCAGGATCAACTCCTCCGGTCGGTTCATCAAGGAAGACTATTTTCGGCTCATGGAAGATAGAGACAGAAAAGGCCAGTTTCTGTTTCCAACCCAAAGGAAGGTTTTTCACCAACGTATCCCGTTCGTCTGCAAATCCCAGGCGTTCTAACAATTCATCTGTCTTTTCTTCAATCTCCATCTCCTTCATCCCATAAATTCCGGCAAAGAGACGGATATTCTCCCAGACTTTAAGATCCTCATACAAAGAGAATTTCTGACTCATATATCCGATATGCCTTTTGACTTGTTCGGCTTCCCGAAAGATGTCATAGCCTGCCACCTTTCCTACTCCCGAAGTCGGACGGCTCAATCCGCAAAGCATACGCATCGCAGTCGTCTTACCTGCTCCATTGGCTCCAAGAAAACCGAAAATTTCTCCCCGCTGCACTTGAAAAGAGATATGATCGACTGCCGTAAAATGTCCGAAGGATTTGGTCAGCTGCTCCACCTCGATAACAGGAGCTGCCATCTGTTGCGCCTCCTCCCGTTCCAAGGGTGGCGGACAAAGAATGGAAGCAAACTTCTGAAGAATCCGTTCGGGCGTATCGATTCCGTGCACCTGCCCGTGATTAATAAAAGCAATCCGGTCGCATTGACGAGCCTCATCCATAATAGGAGTGGAAACAATGATCGTAATCCCCTGTTTTCTCAAATTACGGAGCATCTGCCAAAATTCTTTCCGAGACACAGGATCTACACCCGTAGTCGGTTCATCCAGAAATAAAATATCAGGTTTATGAATCAGGGAACAGCTCAATGCCAGCTTCTGCTTCATACCTCCCGACAAAGCGCCTGCCCTTCTTTTTTTAAAAGGCTCGATCTGCTGATAAATATCTTTAATCAAATCATAGTTTTCCTGTATCAACGTATGAAATACCGTAGCAAAAAATTCCAGATTCTCTTCTACGGAAAGGTCCTGATAAAGCGAGAACCGTCCGGGCATATATCCTACTTTCGTACGAATCTGTTTGTAATCCGTCACCACATCCAGTCCGTTGACAGTTGCCGTACCTTTATCAGCCAACAGTAAAGTGGTCAGGATGCGGAATAAGGTACTCTTCCCCGCCCCGTCAGGACCGATCAGCCCGAAAACTTCTCCCTGCTCTACCGCAAAAGAAACCTCTTTCAGTGCCTCTACTTTCCCGTAGCTCTTGCTGATTTCCTTTACAACGACTATGGGTTCTCCTTTTTCCATACCACACCTCCATACATACCAATCTTCAACGAACCGTCATTTTTCACGGCAATCTTCACTGCGTATACCAGATTGGCACGTTCATTTTTAGTCAGAATCGTTTTGGGGGTAAACTCCGAACGGTCCGAAATCCAAGTGACCACACCGGGATAGGCTTTCTGTTCCGAATTTCCATAATCGGAATACACCGTCACTTTATCCCCCAATTTCACTTGGGACAATTGCTCTGAAGTAACATAAGCCCGCAAATACATCCGGTCTACCTCACCCACTTTAAACAACGGTTTGCCAACGGATGCCAGTTCTCCCCCTTCCGCATATTTTGCCAGTACCGTACCTTCAATAGGCGACTGAATATGGCACTTGTTCAACTGGTCTTCTACCTGTGCCACTTGTATACTGACCGAATTCCCCTGTTCCGTCAGACTGTTCGTACTCTTCATCAATGAGGATTCCTGAGCAATCAACTGCCGCTGAAGCAAGGTTACCTGTGCATCCCAGTCATCCAGTTGTTTCTGATTGGCAGCTCCGGCAGCAAGCAGGTTCTCTACCCGCTTCTTTTCCCTTTGCGCTGTAGTAATTTGCTGTTTGGTAGCGGCTATCTGTTTGGCCAGATCGGGACGCTGGCTTTCCACCGATTTCATGCTTGCTTCCAGTTGCAACTTTTTCAGATATAGCTGGACAGTATCTACCAGCCCTACTTCTTCGCCGGCTTTCAATCTTGTTCCTTCTTCCACTTCCAGTTGCAGCAGTTTTCCCGCTGCTTCGGCGGAAACGATCACTTCCGTAGCTTCAAAGGTTCCTGTTGCATCATAATCGGGCGTTCCGTTTCCACAGGCAGAAAGCATCCATACTGCCATCCCGTATATTCCTATTTTTGTCATTCGTTTCATATCTGACAGATTTTTATTAATGATTAGTAGTATATTTCAATTGATAGATACCCATCAACCGTTGAATCTCATGCATTGCCTTCGCCTGACGGGCAAGACTCTCATTCGTGAGTTCTCTGAGCATTTCTGTTACTGTCAACGTACCATTCGCAACTTTGGCTTCCGCAGCCCGACGAATATTCGTACGCAACCGGATAATTTCATCATCATCCTGCATCTGCTTCTCCAACGAACGGACAGACTGATCCTGCTGCGTCATTTCCAGTCTCGTATTAAAAAGAAACACATCCCGATTGCTGTCCAGTTGCTGCCGTTTGTTTTCAATCACCCGACGGTCATTCTTCAACGTATACAGACTTCCGAAATTCCATGAAAGCCGGACACCTGCAATATAATAAGGAGAAAATTCATTCTTCAGCATATTTAATCCCGGATTACCGTAAGCTCCCTGCACAAACAATCCGAAATGAGGAAGATGGCGCACATTCAAGGCTTTCTCTTGTACCTGCAAACCGGCTCCCTGTGCGTCAAACCACGACAGTTCCGGTCGGCGAATCTCACTGACAGCCGACAATTCGTTTTGAGGAACAGGCTTCTCCAATACTGTCTCCGGCGAAAGCACCTCTCCCATCAATAACGAAAGCATCTTCAAATAGGCCATACGGGAAGAAGTCAGTTCCACCCTTTTCTGACGGGTATTCAACTGCTCCACTTTCACAGCATCCAGATCGGCCTGATTGGCTATTCCATTTTCCACATAAGCTGTAATCTGACGGAAGTTCCGTCCCAGTTCATCTTGCAGCAAGGCATTCTGAGCCAACTGCTCATCCAACATCAGGATTCCAAAATACAGATCATTCACACGGCCATTCAACGCATACATATCGACGTTCAACTTTTCCCTGTCAATCTCCGCTTCCGCCGTAGCCTTTTTCTTCTGCATCCGGATTCCTCCGCCATCCCATATCTGTTGCTGTAACTCCAGCATCACCTGATACTGGTCTTTGGCCATCCCTTTGATATCCACACCGGGAATGGCAATGGGTAACTCCGTCACATCACTTTGATAAGACGCCTTTGCCGAAAGAGCAAACTGAGGCAAGTATCCCCTCGCCGCATTTTCCAGATTATATTCTTTCGTCTTCTCCACTAAATCATATTGACGCACCAACGGATAGTTATCCTGCGTTTTTTGCTGACATTCTTCTAATGTTATATGCCCGGTCTGCCCATACATTCCGGGCATGAACAGTAAAAGCGAAAGACTAAAAATAATTCTTTTCATACGCATTTTTTCTATGAATTCTTCAAAAGACAAAGATAGACCTTTAAGTAATAGTTTCACATTCTGATAGTTGGAAAATATGTCCCAATAGTTCGATTCATCCTAAAAAAAGAGAAGATTCAAGGGCTATTTCTTATCTTTGCCGGAAAAGAACTGAGAAAATGGAACAGAAGAAACCGATGGAATTAGGCCTCCAACTGTTGAAGGATATAAATATAGTACGTCACAACGAATTTCGCTTCATCAATGCCGAATTCGGATTTGTGACAAGTTTCTCTAAAATGGAAACGACTATCTTCAGTGTCGGACAACCGTACCGGCTACAGGAAGGCCGTATTGCTATTGTCACTAATGGCTCGGCACGTGTTTTAATCAATCTGATCGAATATATTTTCCTGCCCGACCATATATCCCTGATAGCTCCCAACTCTATCATACAAATCATAGAAGTATCTCACGATTTTGATGCTCACATGATGGCAGTAGACCTGAACTTTCTGCCGATATCCGGAAAGGAAGAATTCTTCACCCATTTCCTCCAACAAAAGAAAAATCTCCTGTTTCCACTGTCTACCGAAGAACAAATACAGATAGAGAATTTTGTGACGGTCATGTGGAGTGTATTGCAAGAACCTGTATTCAGAAAAGAGGTCATTCAGCATTTACTGGTAGGATTACTATATAATATAGAGTATATAGCCAAAAGCAAAGGGCAGGCCGAACTCAGTCCATTAACCCATCAAAACGACATTTTTCAGCGCCTCATTTCTTTGGTCAACACCTATAGCAAGACAGAGCGGAATGTCAGTTTCTATGCGAATAAACTTTGTCTCACTCCCCGTTATCTGAACACTGTAATCCGGCAAACCAGCCAGCAAACAGTAATGGACTGGATAAACCAGTCCATTATACTAGAGGCTAAAGTATTGCTAAAACATAGCAACCGCCTTGTTTATCAGATATCAGATGAATTAAACTTTCCCAATCCGTCTTTCTTCAGCAAGTTTTTCAAACGAATGACCGGAATGACGCCTCAGGAATATCAAAAGAATTAAGGATTACTTTGAAAACTCCTTTATCCGCTGTTCTTCATCCAGTTTACAAATCAACAGTGTATTATCTTTCTCAGCAATGATATATCCATCCAGACCCTGAATAACGACCCGTTTCTCTTCACTGGTATGTACGATGCAGTTCTTGCTTTCGTACAAACGGACATCGGCCCCTACCGTAGCATTTCCGGATTTATCTTGTGGCAACAGTCCGCGGAGCGCTCCCCAGGTCCCCAAGTCCGACCAACCGAAAGAAGCCGGAAGTACATAGATTTCCTGTGCTTTTTCCATTACGGCATAGTCTATGGAAATAGCTTCGCAGGTAGGGAACAGCTTTTTAATCGTTTCATTTTCCTTCTCCGTATAGAAATCGGGGAAAATACGATCGAAGATTTGCGCTATGCCCGGAGCATATACACGCATCACGGAAGTGATAGTACGCACATTCCAAACAAAAATTCCTGCATTCCAGAAGTAGTTACCCTCGGCCAGATATCTGTCGGCAGTCTCCCTGTCCGGTTTTTCCTTGAATGCATCTACCGTAAAAATCTCTTTATCAGTCATGATCTGATCTCCGGCAGCAATATATCCATATCCGGTTTCCGGGCGAGTCGGTTTGATACCCAGCGTTACGATAGCACTGCTGTTGTCAGTAAAACGAAGTGCTTTCTCTACTACCCGGCGGAATTCACCTGTATTGATAACCAATGCATCCGACGGAGTCACCACCACATTGGCGTTCGGATGTTTTTTCTTGATTTTCCAGCAAGCATAGGCGATGCAGGGAGCAGTGTTTCGTGCACAAGGCTCTGCAAGGATATTGCTTTCAGGAATCTCCGGCAATTGCTCCCGGACGATATCAATATATTTCTCGGACGTCACTACCCACACATTTTCCCGTGGACAGACGCCATCAAAACGATCAGCAGTCAGTTGAATCAACGTACGCCCGCATCCCATTACATCAATAAATTGCTTGGGACATTCCGGTGTACTCATCGGCCAAAAACGACTACCAATGCCACCAGCCATAATTACGATATGATTATCCATGCTCATATTACTCCCCTGTTTTAGAATATTTGTGAAATAATTGCGCAATTTACACCAATTTGTCCAATCATGCAACTTATAGACATTAAAAAAAGATAGTGACACTATACAGGAAGGATAGTGTAAGCATACTGACAGGATAGTGACACTATCCCATGCTTATAGTGACACCATCCCAAAAACAGAAATTCATAAAAAAAAGCCGCCCCCGAATGCACGGGAACGACTTTTCCAACTTATTATACAACAATTTATTATTTCTTACTTATACTCTTCCCAGCTCTTGATGGCAATATCATCAACGGTCATCGTACAGAAAGCATTGATAAATGCACTTGCCAGACGGGCGTTCGTTATCAACGGCACGTTCAGGTCGATAGCCGCGCGACGGATTTTATATCCATTGTCCAGTTCTCCGGCAGTCAGGTTCTTCGGGATATTGACTACCATGTCAATTTCCTTATTATGAAGCATTTCCAATGCCTGCGGATGTCCTTCTTCACTCGGCCAGTAGACAAGCGTACTTTCAATGCCGTTCTCAGCAAAGGTTTTATGAGTACCGCCGGTTGCAAAGAGTTTGTATCCCTTGTTTACCAACATACGTGCTGCATCCATCATATCAGCCTTCTGCTTCATTGTACCCGTAGAAAGCAGGATGTTCTTTTTAGGAATACGGTAGCCGACAGACAGCATGGCTTTCAGTACGGCACAGGAAGTGTCACTTCCGATACAGCCGACCTCACCTGTAGAAGCCATATCCACTCCCAATACAGGGTCAGCTTTCTGCAAACGGTTGAAAGAGAACTGCGAAGCCTTAATTCCCACATAGTCCAGTTCAAAGAGATTCTTTTCCGGTTTCTCCACAGGAAGACCCAGCATCACTTTGGTTGCCAGCTCAATGAAGTTTATCTTCAGCACTTTGCTGACAAACGGGAAAGAACGGCTGGCACGCAGATTACATTCGATTACCTTAATATCATTATCTTTTGCCAGGTATTGGATGTTGAACGGACCGGAAATATTCAATGCCTTGGCAATCTCACGGCTGATGCGTTTGATGCGACGGACAGTTTCCACATACAACTTCTGAGGCGGAAACTGAATAGTGGCATCACCGGAGTGTACACCGGCAAACTCAATATGTTCGCTGATTGCATAGGCTATGATTTCGCCATTCTGCGCCACAGCATCCATTTCTACCTCCTTCGCATGTTCGATAAACTGGCTTACTACCACCGGATGCTTCTTTGATACATTGGCAGCCAGTTTCAGGAAGCGTTCAAGCTCTTCCTGATTGGAGCAGACATTCATCGCAGCACCCGAAAGCACATAAGACGGACGAACAAGAACCGGGAAACCAACTTCATCGACAAACTCATTGATATCCTCCAGCGATGTCAACTCACGCCAGCGTGGTTGATCCACGCCAATACGGTCGAGCATTGCTGAGAACTTTTCACGGTCTTCAGCATTGTCGATGCTCTGAGCACTTGTTCCCAGTATGTGAATGTTCTGGGCATCCAGACGCAAAGCAAGATTATTCGGAATCTGACCACCGGTAGATACGATGACACCATGCGGATTTTCCAGCTCAAGAATATCCATTACCCGTTCGAATGTCAGTTCATCAAAGTAGAGACGGTCGCACATGTCATAGTCTGTAGATACCGTTTCCGGATTATAGTTGATCATAACACTGCGCCAACCTTCCTTGCGAATGGTATTCAGAGCCTGCACACCGCACCAGTCAAACTCTACAGAAGAACCGATACGGTAGGCACCGGAACCCAATACGACAATGGATTTATGGTCACCCAGATAATGTACATCGTTTGCCACTCCGCTATAGGTCAGATACAGATAATTGGTCTGCGCCGGATATTCGGCAGCCAGTGTATCGATCTGTTTTACCACCGGAAGGATACCGGCAGCCTTACGATACTTGCGGACATACAGGCTTCCATTTTCCATATCACCTTCATAACCGATAGCACGGGCAATCTGGAAATCGGAAAAGCCCTGAACTTTAGCCTTGCGAAGCAGTTCCACAGGCAGATCGGCAATCTGTTTATGATTATTTCCCCATTCGTGCATTTCTTCCGAAGTCTTCATTATATTCATCAACTTCTGAAGGAACCATTTGTCAATCTTCGTCAGTTCATGCACCTGATCGATGGTGTATCCTGCACGGAAGGCTTTTGAGATCACAAAAATACGTTTATCGGTCGGTTCGCGGAGTGCTTTGTCAATATCAGGGATTACTAGTTCTTTGTTTTCCACGAATCCGTGCATTCCCTGTCCGATCATACGGAGGCCCTTCTGAATAGCTTCTTCAAAAGTACGTCCGATTGCCATCACTTCACCTACCGACTTCATGGAAGAACCCAGTTCCTTGTCTACACCATGGAATTTTCCCAAGTCCCAACGTGGAATCTTACATACCACATAGTCCAAAGCCGGTTCGAAGAAAGCAGAAGTAGTCTTTGTCACCGAGTTCTTCAAGTCGAAGAGTCCGTAGCCGAGTCCCAGTTTGGCAGCCACGAATGCCAACGGATATCCGGTTGCCTTAGAGGCCAGGGCCGAGGAACGGGAAAGACGGGCATTTACTTCGATGACGCGATAATCTTCCGATTCGGGGTCGAAAGCATACTGTACATTACATTCGCCGACAATACCGATGTGGCGGATAATACGGATAGCCAGTTCACGAAGTTTATGATATTCACTGTTGGTCAGTGTTTGAGACGGAGCAATAACGATAGACTCACCGGTATGAATCCCCAGTGGGTCAAAGTTCTCCATATTACAAACTGTAATACAGTTGTCGAAGCGGTCGCGAACGACTTCGTATTCGACTTCTTTCCACCCCCGAAGCGATTTTTCCACCAACACTTGCGGAGAAAAAGAAAAGGCTTTTTCTACCAGTACATCCAGTTGCTCTTCATTGTCACAGAAACCGGAGCCCAAGCCACCCAGCGCATAAGCCGCACGGACAATGACCGGATATCCCAATTCCTTCGCTGCACGACGGGCATCTTCCGCATTTTCTACAGCTTCACTTTTAATGGTCTTGACATTGATTTCGTTCAGTTTCTGTACAAAGAGTTCACGGTCTTCCGTATCCATAATGGCTTGTACGGGAGTACCGAGTACTTTTACATTATACTTTTCAAGGATTCCTTCTTTATATAAAGCAACTCCACAATTCAGCGCGGTCTGTCCGCCGAATGCCAGCATAATACCTTCCGGCTTTTCTTTCTGGATTACTTTCTCTACAAAATACGGAGTGACCGGAAGGAAGTAAATTTGATCTGCCACTCCTTCGGATGTCTGTACGGTAGCAATATTCGGATTGATAAGAATGGTTTCAATCCCTTCTTCTTTCAAGGCTTTGAGTGCCTGCGAACCGGAATAGTCAAACTCACCGGCTTCACCGATTTTCAAGGCACCGGAACCCAGCAGCAATACTTTCTTTATATTTTCTTTCATGATAGTCGGTTATTTAAGCAGGTTTACAAATTCATCGAACAGGAATTCCGTATCCGTAGGACCACTTGCAGCTTCGGGATGGAACTGTGCAGAGAACCAAGGATTTTTCTTGTGTTTGATTCCTTCGTTAGAACCATCATTCATATTGATGAACAGCGGTTCCCAATCTGCCCCCAGCGTATTATTGTCTACCGCATAACCATGATTCTGCGAAGTAATAAAACAACGTTCCGTACCCACCATGCGTACCGGCTGGTTGTGGCTACGGTGTCCATATTTAAGTTTGTAAATCTTTGCCCCTCCGGCTTTCGAGAGCAACTGGTTGCCCATGCAGATTCCAAAGATGGGAAGTTTCTCGTTCGCCATTGCCTTGCGGATATTCTGCACAGCTGCGTCGCAGGTATCCGGGTCACCCGGGCCGTTGGAGATAAACAGCCCGTCAAATTCGAGTCCGTTAAAATCATAATCCCAAGGTACACGGATCACTTCTACACCACGCTTCAACAAGCAACGGATAATATTGGTTTTTACACCACAATCCACCAAAACAACTTTTTTAAGTTGAGAATTGAAAGTTGAAAGTTGAGAGTTAAGCTGCGCAATAGAAGTGCTAAGAGGAAAACATTGGGAGGTTCCATCAGGGAGATAGGAGATTATTTCTTTGCAGGAAACACGGTCTACGTAATTAACGGCAGCGTAATTGTCCATTGGCAATTGTCCATTGTCAATTTCCCCGACAATTTCATCGTCGAAGACGATACGTCCCATCATGACTCCGTGTTCACGAAGTATTTTGGTCAGTTCGCGCGTATCGATGCCTGTGATGCCCGGTACTTTCTCACGTTTCAGCCAGTCGCCAAGGCTTTCCACTGCGTTCCAGTGGCTGTACTCAGAAGAGTAGTCACTTACGATGATCGCTTCGGCATGAATCTTTTCACTTTCCATGAAAGTGGCGAGTCCGTTGGGTTCGATGGTAAAAGGAGGAACTCCGTAATTACCCACCAAAGGATAGGTAAGAGTCATCAACTGTCCGGCGTAGGAAGGGTCAGTAAGGCTCTCCGGATATCCGGTCATGGCGGTGTTGAAAACTACTTCGCCCGCCACCGGCTTCTCGTAGCCAAACGACTTACCGGAAAACCGGCTCCCGTCGTCAAGGATTAATGTCACATTTCTCATTCTTATTATTGAATCGTTGTATGGTTGTTAGAATTGATACATCTGCTCAATGTAGTTGATAAATGCCTGATTCACCATTTTCACACCACCCGGCGTGGGATAGTTTCCACTGAAGTACCAGTCTCCCTGATGGTTCGGACAGGCTTCATGGAGTCCTTCCAACGGTTGGTAGACGATTTCCACTTTCGCTTTCGTTCCCTTCGGTGTCAGGAGTTCTACCATCTTGGCAGATATTTCTTCATCGGTGAACGGCGCATAGATATCCTTCACGTAATTCACCATTTGTTCTTTCGGCAATCCTACCTGATCTTTCGATTTCCGGTAGGCGGCAGCAATCACATCCTTCATATCCCGCTCTTTCAGGAGTTCGATGGCAGCTTTGAAAGCGATAAATTCGCTCATCTTCGCCATATCGATGCCGTAATAGTCCGGATAACGAACTTGTGGAGAAGAAGATACAATCACGATCTTCTTCGGACCAAGACGGTCGAGAATACCGATGATACTTTGCTTCAAGGTAGTACCACGCACAATGCTATCGTCGATAATCACAAGATTGTCGACACCGGAAACCAGACTTCCGTACGTGATGTCATATACGTGGGCAGCCAGGTCATTCCGACTGTTTCCCTCGGCAATGAATGTACGGAGCTTAATATCTTTGATGGCAACTTTTTCACTGCGGATACGGCGGGAAAGAATGACCTCCAGCTCTTCCATATTGGGATGATGCCCCAATGCCGCAATCTGCCGTACTTTCTCTTCATTCAGATAGTCATCCAGCCCTTGCAACATTCCGTAGAAGGCAACTTCGGCCGTATTCGGGATAAAGGAAAATACAGTATGGTCCAAGTCGTTATTAATGGCTTTCAGAATATTCGGAACCAGTTTTTCTCCCAAGAGTTTCCGTTCTTTATAGATATCTACATCGCTGCCACGGGAGAAGTAGATACGTTCGAACGAGCAGGCGTGCCGCTCGCGAGGCTTGTTGATTTGTGAAGTCCGCAGTCTGCCTTCTTTGCTGATCAGCAATGCCTGCCCGGGTTGCAGTTCCTTGATTTTTTCTACGGGAACATTCAAAGCAGTCTGAATCACCGGACGCTCGGAAGCCAGTACGGCTATTTCATCATCCTGATACCAGAAAGCGGGACGAATACCCCACGGATCACGGATAGCAAAAGATTCGCCGCTTCCGGTGAGGCCGCAGATCACATATCCCCCATCCCACTCACGGCTGGAAGTACGCAATACGTTGGCCAGTTCGATATGTTCTTCTATATAATGGGTGACTCCCATCCCTGTCAGTCCTTCGGCTTCAGCAAGGTTGAAGAGGCGTTCCACTTCACGGTCAAGACGATGCCCCACCTGTTCCAACATGATATAGGTATCGGCATACTTACGTGGATGCTGACCGATAGCGGTGATGCGGGCAAAGATTTCATCTACATTCGTCATATTGAAGTTTCCGCAGAGAGCCAGATTTTTGGCACGCCAGTTGTTTCTTCTTAAAAACGGATGTACGTACGAGATTCCGGATTTTCCGGTAGTAGAATAACGCAGATGCCCCATATATACTTCACCCGCAAAGGGCAAAGTACGTTTGGCAAATGCCGCATCATGCAACTGTTCGGGAGTGAGGTCCTTGAAGTTTCTCTGTACAGCTTCGAAGATTTCGGTGATGGCACCGGAACCTAACGCGCGTTCGCGAAACATATATTCCTCACCCGGATTTGCTTCCAGCTTCACGCATGCCAGTCCTGCCCCTTCCTGCCCCCGGTTATGCTGTTTCTCCATCAACAGATAGAGCTTGTTGAGACCGTACATCCATGTTCCGTACTTTTTCTCGTAATACTCCAGGGGTTGGAGCAGGCGTATCATGGCAACGCCACATTCATGTTTCAATTGTTCCATTAATCTATCTCTTACTATTTGACTATTTACATTTTAAACTACTCGACTGTTACCGACTTAGCCAAATTTCTAGGTTGGTCTACATCCATCCCCTTACATACCGCAATATGATAAGCAAGCAACTGGAGAGGTACCGTAGTAATTAACGGATCAAGGCACTCGATTGTTTCCGGAAGTTCGATACTGCAATCGGCTATTTTACTGATCACCGTATCGCCCTTGGTTACAAATGCAATCACCTTTCCTTTTCGTGCCTTGATTTCCTGAATATTGCTAAGTACTTTCTCATACAACCCGTTTTGGGTAGCAATGACTACTACCGGCATTTCGGCATCAATCAGGGCTATCGGTCCGTGCTTCATTTCGGCAGCCGGATAACCTTCGGCGTGAATATACGATATTTCTTTCAATTTCAATGCACCTTCCAAAGCAACCGGATAACTATATCCGCGTCCGAGGTAAATAAAGTTATGCGCATAGGTGAAAGTTTTCGACAGTTCCGCCAGCTTATCATTCAGTTTCAATACTTCCTTCATTTTGCCGGGAATGCTATTCAATTCCCGTACAATGTTCAGGTATTGTGTCTCGTCTATCGTACCTTTCTCCCGGGCGAGAGTCAATGCCAACATGGTCAGCACAGTCACCTGTCCGGTAAATGCTTTGGTCGATGCCACTCCGATTTCCGGTCCGACGTGGATGTACGACCCCGTATGCGTAGCGCGGGGGATGGAGGAACCAATCGCATTACAGATACCATATATAAATGCACCCCGACTTTTTGCCAGTTCCACTGCCGCCAGCGTATCCGCCGTTTCTCCACTTTGAGAAATGGCAATCACCACATCGTGCTCATCGATCACCGGATCACGGTAACGAAATTCGGAGGCATACTCCACTTCTACCGGAATACGGCAGAAACTTTCAATCAGATGCTTTCCGATCAATCCCGCATGCCACGAAGTACCGCAAGCCACAATAATAAAGCGTTTGGCGTTCAGCAACTTTTCTTTATAGTCTATTACTGCCGAAAGCACCACATTATTGGCTTCCACATTGATACGTCCGCGCATACAATCGTGAATACAGTCCGGCTGCTCAAAAATCTCCTTCAACATGAAATGCGGATAACCGCCTTTTTCCAGCTGACCAAGCTTCAATTCTACTTTTTTCACTTCGGGAGTCATCTCCACATTGCTGAGATCGACTACCTTCAATTCTTTTCCCCGATTGATCACCGCTATCTCACCATCTTCGAGATACACCACCTTATCTGTATATTCTACAATCGGTGTGGCATCCGAAGCAAGGAAAAACTCATCTTCACCAATACCTACCACCAGCGGACTGCTTTTTCGAGCCGCAATGATTTCTTCCGGATGTTCTTTATCAAGAATCGCAATCGCATAAGCACCAATCACTTCATTCAAAGCCAACTGAACGGCAGTAAGCAGATCGACCTGATTGGCAACTTTCATATATTCGATTAATTGAACGAGCACCTCAGTATCAGTACTACTTTTAAAGACGTAACCTTTGGCTTGGAGTTTTTCTTTGAGAACGGCGTAATTTTCAATGATACCGTTATGAATGAGAGCGAGTTTTTCGGAAGAAGAGTAATGAGGATGAGCATTAACGGAACAAGGTTCCCCGTGAGTAGCCCAACGGGTATGGGCAATTCCGACTGTACCGGAAATATCTTTTTGTGTGACGAAATTTTCAAGTTCGGAGACTTTCCCTTTCGTCTTGTACACATTTAACTGTTGGTTATCACTGATCAATGCTACCCCTGCACTGTCATATCCACGATACTCCAGTCGCTTCAGCCCTTTAATAAGGATGGGGTAGGCTTTTCTTTTACCAATATAGCCTACTATTCCACACATATTATGATATTTTTATTTCGGGTGCAAATATACACATTCCAAATGACACAAAGATAACTTTTTCAATATTTATTTGACATAAGCACATAAAAAAGTTGTAAACACATCAAAACGTTAAATAATATATTATTTTAAGCTCAAAAAGAAACAAATTACAATCAGGATAAAATAAAACCGGACAGACTGATAAATTATAAGCAAATCAGAGCATTTTGATTACAAATTAAAAGAATAAAGAAAGAGGTTCTTATTTTGTGTCACACAAAACAAACAATACGCTATCATTATGAAATTAAATTCTTAATTTTGCCGAACAATTTGATACATCAAATAGGTATTATCATACAATAAAGCTAGAAAGAATGAAGAAACAAGAACTTTTTAACAACGCAACAGGAAAATTCCCCTACCAACGACAGCCTGGACAAATGGGCTTGTATGACGCGGCATATGAACACGATGCCTGCGGGGTTGGTATGCTGGTGAACATTCACGGAGAAAAGTCACATGACATTGTTGAGTCGGCTTTAAAGGTATTAGAGAATATGCGTCACCGTGGCGCTGAGGGGGCGGATAACAAAACCGGCGACGGTGCAGGTATTATGTTACAGATTCCACATGAGTTTATTTTACTGCAAGGCATCCCCGTACCCGAAAAGGGACGGTACGGCACCGGTCTGCTTTTTCTACCGAAAAACGAGAAAGATCAGGCAGCTATTTTTAGTATCATTATTGAAGAAATAGAAAAAGAGGGACTTACATTGATGCATCTGCGCAATGTACCCACCTGTCCGGAAATTCTAGGTGAAGCGGCTCTGGCTAACGAACCGGATATCAAGCAGGTCTTTATTACCGGTTTTACGGAAACGGAAACCGCCGACCGCAAACTGTATCTGATTCGCAAACGGATAGAGAATAAAGTCAGATTGTCAGCTATTCCGACGAGAAACGATTTTTATGTCGTTTCGCTCTCGACCAAAAGTATTATATATAAAGGTATGCTCTCGTCATTGCAGCTACGCAACTACTATCCTGATCTGACGAATAGCTACTTCACCAGCGGCTTGGCTCTGGTACACTCCCGTTTCAGCACCAACACTTTTCCGACATGGGGACTGGCACAACCTTTCCGCCTGCTGGCGCACAACGGTGAAATCAATACCATTCGTGGCAACCGCGGATGGATGGAAGCCCGTGAAAGCGTACTCTCCACTCCTATGCTGGGAGATATCAAAGAAATACGCCCGATCATACAGCCGGGTATGAGCGACAGTGCTTCTCTGGACAATGTGCTGGAATTTCTGGTCATGTCAGGATTAAGTCTGCCTCATGCAATGGCTATGCTCGTACCGGAATCTTTCAACGAGAAGAATCCGATCAGTGAAGACCTGAAAGCATTCTATGAATACCATTCTATCCTGATGGAACCTTGGGACGGACCGGCAGCCTTGCTTTTCAGCGACGGACGATTTGCAGGTGGTATGCTCGACCGTAACGGCCTGCGCCCTGCCCGCTATCTGATCACTAAAAACGATACGATGGTAGTGGCATCCGAAGTGGGCGTAATGGACTTTGAACCGGGAGATATCAAGGAAAAAGGGCGCCTGCAACCGGGCAAGATTCTATTGATCGATACAGAGAAAGGAGAAATCTACTATGACGGCGAATTGAAGAAACAACTGGCCGAAGCGAAGCCTTACCGTACATGGCTATCGACTAACCGTATCGAACTGGATGAACTGAAAAGCGGTCGTAAAGTGCCTCATCACGTAGAAAACTATGACCGGATGCTCCGTACTTTCGGCTATTCAAAAGAAGATATCGAACGGCTGATTATGCCAATGGCGAGCGCGGGTGCCGAACCCATCCACTCAATGGGTAATGATACGCCACTGGCTGTACTTTCCGATAAACCACAGCTACTCTACAACTATTTCCGCCAACAATTCGCACAGGTTACGAATCCGCCGATCGACCCGCTACGCGAAGAACTGGTAATGTCTTTGACGGAATATATCGGAGCGGTAGGCATGAATATCCTGACTCCCAGCGAGAGTCATTGTAAAATGGTACGTCTGAATCATCCGATTTTAAGCAATACACAGCTGGATATTCTTTGCAATATCCGCTACAAGGGCTTTAAGACTGTAAAACTACCGATGCTGTTTGAAGTATCCAAAGGGAAAGCCGGATTACAGGAATCACTGAACAACCTTTGCAAAATGGCGGAGGAATCAGTTACGGACGGAGCAAACTACATTGTACTGACCGACCGTGACGTGGATGCAACTCATGCCGTTATCCCTTCATTACTGGCAGTAAGTGCCGTGCATCACCATCTGATATCTGTCGGCAAACGTGTGCAGACAGCATTGATTGTAGAGAGCGGAGAAATGCGTGAAGTAATGCACGCCGCTTTACTACTCGGTTTTGGAGCCAGTGCACTGAACCCGTATATGGCATTTGCCATCCTCGACAAGCTGGTAAAAGAGAAAGATATTCAACTGGACTATGCTACCGCTGAGAAAAACTATATCAAATCTATCTGCAAAGGTCTGTTCAAAATCATGAGTAAGATGGGGATTTCCACTATCCGCTCTTATCGCGGTGCAAAGATTTTCGAAGCTGTCGGACTCAGCGAAGAGTTGAGCAAGGCTTATTTCGGCGGACTCGGTTCCCCCATCGGAGGTATCCGCCTGGAGGAAGTGGCAAGAGACGCAATCGCTTTCCACGATGAAGGAGTTGAAGGAATGGAAAATGGAGAATTGAAAATGGAAAATGAAGCACCGCACGGCAACTCTCAATTTTCAACTTTCAATTTTCCATTATTAAAGAACAACGGACTGTATGCCTTCCGAAAGGACGGAGAGAAACATGCGTGGAACCCGGAAACCATCAGTACATTGCAACTTGCCACCCGCTTGGGCAGCTACAAGAAATTCAAAGAGTTCACTCATTTGGTAGACAATAAGGAGAAACCTATTTTCCTGCGTGACTTCTTAGGATTCCGTCGCAATCCTATATCCATCGAACAGGTAGAACCGATAGAGAATATTCTCCGTCGTTTTGTGACGGGTGCCATGTCTTTCGGATCTATCAGCAAGGAAGCTCATGAAGCAATGGCGATTGCCATGAATACCATTCACGGACGCAGCAACACGGGTGAAGGTGGCGAAGATGCTTCCCGCTTCCACCCGCTGCCGGACGGTACTTCCATGCGAAGTGCCATCAAACAGGTAGCTTCCGGACGCTTCGGGGTCACCGCCGAATATCTGGTGAATGCCGATGAGATACAAATAAAAATAGCGCAGGGAGCTAAACCAGGGGAAGGCGGACAGCTTCCGGGATTCAAAGTGAACGACGTCATAGCCAAAACACGCCATTCCATTCCGGGAATCTCACTGATCTCTCCTCCTCCCCATCATGATATTTATTCGATTGAGGATTTGGCGCAATTGATATTTGACTTGAAAAACGTTAATCCACAAGCCAAAATCAGTGTCAAACTGGTAGCAGAAAGTGGCGTAGGTACCATTGCCGCAGGCGTGGCAAAAGCAAAAGCGGATTTGATTGTCATCTCCGGTGCCGAGGGTGGTACGGGAGCCTCTCCCGCTTCATCCATCCGTTACGCCGGCATTTCTCCGGAACTGGGACTGAGCGAGACACAGCAAACCTTGGTTCTGAACGGTCTGCGGGGACAAGTCGTCCTACAAGCCGATGGCCAATTGAAAACCGGACGCGACATTATCATAATGGCATTAATGGGCGCCGAAGAATATGGTTTTGCCACTTCCGCCCTGATCGTGCTGGGATGTGTGATGATGCGCAAATGTCACCAGAATACTTGTCCGGTAGGAGTAGCCACGCAGAATGAGGAATTACGCAAACGCTTTCATGGGCGCAGCGAATATCTTATCAACTTTTTCACCTTCCTGGCACAGGAAGTCCGTGAATATCTGGCGGAAATGGGATTCACCAAAATGGATGATATTATCGGACGCACGGACTTGATTGAACGCAAATCCGACGAAAACGATCCGAATCCGAAGCACGCTCTGATTGACTTCACCAAGCTACTGGCACGCGTGGATAACAGTGCAGCCATCCGTCACGTCATCGATCAGGATCATGGTATTTCTACAGTGAAGGATGTGGCAATCATTGATGCTGCCCAAGAAGCGATAGAACACGAAAAAGAAGTTTCATTGGAATACACAATTGCCAATACGGACCGTGCGACAGGTGCCATGCTCTCCGGTGTCATTGCCAAAAAACACGGAGAAAAGGGACTGCCGGAACATACCTTGAATGTGAAATTCAAAGGCTCTGCGGGACAGTCGTTCGGTGCCTTCCTCGTACCGGGAGTCAATTTCAAGCTGGAAGGTGAAGCGAATGATTATCTGGGTAAAGGATTGAGTGGCGGACGCATTGCCGTATTACCGCCTATCCGCAGCAACTTCGAAGCCGAAAAGAACACGATTGCAGGCAACACCCTGCTCTATGGTGCAACCAGCGGTGAAGTTTATATCAATGGCCGCGTAGGCGAACGTTTTGCCGTGCGCAACTCAGGAGCTGTTGCCGTAGTGGAAGGTGTAGGCGACCACTGTTGCGAATATATGACCGGAGGCCGTGTAGTGGTTCTGGGGCAAACCGGACGAAATTTTGCCGCCGGTATGAGTGGCGGTGTGGCTTACGTATGGAACAAAGACGGCAATTTTGACTACTTCTGCAACATGGAAATGGTTGAACTGTCACTGATCGAAGAAGCCGGTTACCGCAAAGAACTGCACGAACTGATTCGTCAGCACTACCTGTACACCGGTTCGAAACTGGCACGTACCATGCTCGATGACTGGAACCATTACGTAGATCAGTTTATCCAGATAGTACCTATTGAATACAAAAAAGTACTACAGGAAGAGCAGATGAGAAAGTTACAGCAAAAAATAGCAGATATGCAAAGAGACTATTAATTCAAGTATTAGGTATTAAGTATTAGGTATTAACCGTAGCTTCAAACATCTTTAATCCATATAGTTAATACTTATTGCTTAATACCTATTACCTAATACTTATTACTTAACAAGATGGGAGATCCTAAAGCTTTTTTAAATATACCTCGGCAAGAGGCGGGATACCGCCCCGTTAGCGAGCGCATCACTGACTATAGTCAGGTAGAACAAACATTGAATACGAACAGCCGTAAATTACAGGCATCACGGTGTATGGATTGCGGAGTACCTTTTTGTCACTGGGCTTGTCCAATAGGCAATAAACAGCCGGAATGGCAGGACGCTTTATTCAAAGGAAAATGGAAAGAAGCGTATGAAGTGCTGTCATCCACTTGCGACTTTCCGGAATTTACAGGACGTATCTGCCCTGCCCTCTGTGAGAAATCCTGTGTACTGAAACTATCCTGTGACCAACCGGTGACTATCCGTGAAAATGAAGCTGCCATTGTAGAAGCCGCCTTCCGTGAAGGATATATACAGGTGCAGCATCCCCAAAGAAACGGCAAAAAAGTAGCAGTTGTCGGTGCCGGTCCGGCCGGATTGGTAGTTGCCAACCAACTGAATCTAAAAGGATACACCGTAACGTTATTCGATAAAGATGAAGCTGCGGGAGGATTATTACGTTTCGGTATTCCAAACTTCAAACTGGACAAAAACGTAATCGACCGCCGCATGAAAATACTTGCCGCAGAAGGTATTCAGTTTGAAATGGGAGTAGAAATAGACGTTAACCATTTGCCGGAAGGATTCGATGCATATTGCATTTGCACGGGTACACCGACTGCCCGTGATTTAAGCATTCCGGGACGGGAGTTGAAAGGAATCCATTTCGCACTGGAAATGCTGGCGCAACAGAACAGGATTCTGGAAGGACAAACTTTCCCCAAAGACAAACTGGTGAATGCCAAAGGCAAAAAAGTGCTTGTGATCGGCGGTGGAGACACCGGTTCGGACTGTATCGGAACCAGTGTACGACAGGGAGCAACCAGCGTCACGCAAATTGAAATTATGCCCAAACCTCCCGTCGGCCACAATCCTTCTACGCCCTGGCCGCAATGGCCGGTAGTTTTCAAAACGACCTCCAGCCATGAAGAAGGTTGTACCCGTCGCTGGTGCCTGACTTCCAATCAGTTTTTGGGTAAGAACGGTAAAGTAACCGGCGTCGAGGTGGAAGAAGTAGAATGGACACCGGCAACAGATGGCGGACGTCCGACCATGAACCTCACAGGGAAGAAAGAAGTAATCGAAGCAGATATGGTGCTGCTGGCCATGGGATTCCTGAAACCGGAACAACCGAAATTTGCAGAAAACGTATTCCTTGCCGGAGATGCAGCTACCGGAGCAAGCCTCGTAGTACGGGCGATGGCAGGAGGACGAAAGGCTGCTGCGGACATAGATCACTATTTGGTGAAGTAACCCTTACAGCAAGGAACACCATGAAGTTTATAGACTATTATTTATTCGTTTGACCTAGGTTGAACGAAACAACAACCTAGGTTGAACTAAAAGATGACCCAGGTCAAACGAAAGGAAAAGCCAGGGAAAACGAATAAATAGTAACGAACCGACTTTTAAAAAACAGAGAATCAACAAATTATATTAACTTCCAAATACTCAAAGTTATGTGTGGAATAGCAGGTATACTCAACATAAAAACTCAAACCAAAGAGCTAAGAGACAAAGCACTGAAAATGGCACAGAAAATCCGTCATCGCGGACCGGACTGGAGCGGTATCTACGTAGGTGGAAGCGCCATTCTGGCACACGAACGCCTCTCGATAGTTGACCCGCAAAGCGGAGGACAGCCCTTATACTCCCCCGACCGGAAACAAGCGCTCGCCGTGAACGGTGAAATCTACAACCATCGGGATATCCGCGCCCGCTATGCCGGACAATATGATTTTCAGACCGGAAGCGACTGTGAAGTGATTCTTGCCCTTTATAAAGATAAAGGCATCCACTTTCTGGAAGAGATCAGCGGAATTTTCGCCTTTGTACTTTATGATGAAGAAAAAGACGAGTTCCTCATTGCACGTGATCCTATCGGAGTCATACCTTTATATATAGGAAAAGACAAGGATGGCAAAATCTACTTCGGCAGTGAACTGAAAGCACTCGAAGGATTCTGTAATGAGTACGAACCATTTCTTCCGGGACATTACTTTTACAGTAAAGAAGGCAAAATGAAGCGTTGGTATACACGCGAATGGACAGACTATGAGTCTGTAAAAGACAATGATGCCAAAGTCAGTGATGTAAAAGAAGCATTGGAAGATGCCGTTCATCGCCAGCTGATGAGTGACGTTCCCTATGGAGTACTTCTTTCAGGTGGTCTGGACAGTTCTGTGATTTCAGCTATCGCCAAAAAATATGCAGCAAAACGTATTGAAACAGACGGAGCAAGTGACGCCTGGTGGCCTCAACTACATTCTTTTGCCATCGGTCTGAAGGGGGCGCCCGATTTGATAAAGGCACGTGAAGTGGCAGAATATATCGGTACGGTTCATCATGAAATCAATTATACGGTTCAGGAAGGGCTGGATGCTATTCGGGATGTTATCTATTTTATCGAGACGTATGATGTGACTACGGTACGTGCCTCCACTCCCATGTATTTACTGGCACGTGTGATTAAATCGATGGGGATCAAAATGGTATTGAGTGGTGAAGGTGCCGATGAAGTTTTCGGCGGTTATCTTTACTTTCACAAAGCTCCCACTCCGAAAGATTTCCATGAGGAAACGGTACGCAAGTTATCAAAACTGCATATGTATGATTGCCTTCGTGCCAATAAGAGTTTATCAGCCTGGGGTGTAGAGGGACGTGTCCCATTTCTGGACAAGGAATTTCTGGATGTAGCGATGGCGTTGAATCCAAAAGCTAAAATGTGCCCCGGAAAGGAGATTGAGAAACGAATTGTACGTGAAGCTTTTGCCGATATGCTACCGGAAAGCGTAGCATGGAGACAAAAAGAGCAGTTCAGTGATGGTGTGGGATATTCGTGGATTGATACCTTAAGAGAGATTACAGCGGCTGCCGTCAGTGATGAACAGATGGAACACGCTGCCGAACGTTTCCCGATTAACACTCCGCTCAACAAGGAAGAATATTACTACCGGAGTATCTTTGAAGAGCATTTTCCGAGTGAAAGCGCAGCCCGCAGCGTACCAAGCGTACCAAGTGTGGCTTGCTCTACAGCAGAAGCGCTGGCATGGGATGTAGCTTTCCGTAACTTGAATGAACCAAGCGGCAGAGCAGTGAGAGGAGTGCATGAAGAAGCCTATGCCGAAGAGTAAAATAAATTTGTTGAAAAATTTTAGATGTCTGAAATAAACTCATATCTTTGAATATATATTCATCAGTTTGTAAAGTCAGGAATAAAAAGTATAGACTTCTATGCATAAAAAGCTGTCAATTAACGCAGATTAGCATAATAACAGGCTGATCTGTGTTTTATTTTTTATAATTTTGGACTCATAAACTTTTTAAATGTACTATCAATGAAGATAAAAAGAATTATTCTAATGGTTGCCCTTATCATTTCAGTAGCTAGTGCCCAAGCGCAAAAGTCGCAAGTTATCGCCCATCGTGGCTACTGGAAAACAGCAGGTTCTGCGCAAAATAGTATCACAGCACTTCAAAAAGCCGATTCTATCCATTGCTATGGCTCCGAATTTGATGTATGGCTTACCAAAGACAATAAACTGGTTATCAATCATGACCCTGTCTATAAGATGAAATACATGGAGTATTCCAAAGGTGACGCTCTTACAGGATTGAAACTATCGAACGGAGAGAACCTGCCCAGCCTGGAACAGTATCTGGAAGCCGGTAAAAAATGCAATACCAAACTTATATTGGAACTAAAAGCACTTAACAGCAAAAAGCGTGAAACGAAAGCCGTACAGGAAATTCTTGCCTTGGTAACAAAGCTGGGACTGGAAAACCGTATGGAATATATCACTTTCTCACTGCACGCCATGAAAGAGTTTATCCGCCTGGCACCTGCCGGAACTCCGGTATTCTATCTCAACGGCGAGCTATCTCCCAAAGAGCTGAAAGACCTCGGTGCAGCCGGACTCGACTATCACATGGGAGTAATCAAGAAACATCCCGAATGGATCAAAGAAGCCCATGATCTCGGACTGAAAGTCAATGTATGGACTGTAGATAAAGCAGAAGACATGAAGTGGCTCATAGACCAAAAGGTGGATTTCATTACGACCAACGAGCCGACTGTGGCACAGGAAATACTAAAATAGTTACTCTCAGAAAATGTAAAAAGCCGACAGAAACTTTTTGCAAATATTCGATAGATACAAGAAGCACCATTATACATATTTATTTGCTGTATAATGGTGCTTCTTACATAAAATTCAAACAGGACTTATTTAAAATCTTCCAATACCTCTTTCAACTCTCCGATGGTCAACTCTCCTACCTGCCTCCACAATTCATGTCCTTTATGCAACAGAAGGAACGCAGGCACCGTATCTATATTATGAGAATCGGCTACAGTTTTATTTTCCTCGATATTCACGTTAATCAATTCAATGACTCTCCGTTCATAAGTACGGAGCACAGGCCCTATCCATTCATAATGAGGTGACCAGTCGGCATAAAACACAATCAATACCAAATGATCGCTCTGCGCCGCAACTTCCAATTGTTTCTCTATATCCATATTGCTACATTATTATATTTATTAGTGACTAAACAATGCTATAACAAAAAGGTTCTGCAAAACTGCAAACAAGCAATATGATATATAAAAGCGAAAATCACTAGCATATCGACCTATTGTAAAAGCGAAAATTCACATTTTAGATCGAATACAAGGACTGATTTACCCCAAATATTCTTCATATATTATGGAAGGATATGCAAAACAAATCAAGCAAATAACAGTTTATTAATATAAAGGTATGCATAATTTCAATTTATAACAAAACATGGCTTTATTTCCCGCGATTGTAAGATTGTATAAAATAAATAGAGATTAGACATCTTTTCATCAAAAGTTAAATCAAAAAGTCATATCTTTGCATTGTAATAAAACAAAAGGATACAACAACCAATTAATAAAGAACAAAATGACAACCAAGATTAAGTTCACAAAAATGCATGGAGCAGGTAATGACTACATATATGTAGATACTACCCGATATCCGATAGCAGCCCCTGAAAAGAAAGCAATCGAATGGAGCAAGTTTCATACGGGAATTGGAAGTGACGGACTTATATTGATTGGCAGTTCTGACAAAGCAGATTTCAGTATGCGTATATTTAATGCAGATGGTTCGGAAGCAATGATGTGTGGCAATGGAAGCCGTTGTGTAGGCAAGTATGTATACGAATACGGATTAACTGCCAAAAAGGAAATCACGCTTGACACCCGTTCGGGCATTAAGGTTCTGAAATTACATGTAGAAGGAGGAAAGGTGACGGCAGTCACTGTAGATATGGGTAGTCCTCTGGAAACGGAAGCGGTAGATTTCGGCGATCAATTTCCTTTTCAGTCTACCCGGGTATCAATGGGAAACCCGCATCTGGTAACTTTTGTAGAAGATATTACCCAAATCAATCTGCCGGAAATTGGTCCGCAGTTAGAAAATTATCATCTCTTTCCGGACAGGACAAATGTAGAGTTTGCTCAGATCGTAGGTAAAGACACCATTCGGATGAGAGTTTGGGAAAGAGGTTCAGGAATCACCCAGGCCTGTGGAACAGGCGCTTGTGCCACGGCTGTAGCCGCTGTTCTCCATGGATTGGCAGGAAGAAAATGTGATATAATAATGGATGGGGGAACCGTCACCATCGAGTGGGAAGAAGCAACGGGACACATATTAATGACAGGACCGGCAACTAAAGTTTTTGATGGGGAGATGGAGGGATAGGTAATAAGTATTAGGTAATAGGTAACAGGTTTTGCAGAAACTTAAAACAATAACAATATGGCATTAGTAAACGAACATTTTTTGAAATTACCGGGGAGCTATTTGTTCTCGGATATAGCGAAGAAGGTAAATACATTCAAAATAACGCATCCGAAGCAGGATATTATCCGGTTAGGTATCGGAGATGTCACTCAGCCGCTTCCCAAAGCATGTATCGAGGCTATGCACAAAGCAGTGGAAGAGCTGGCAAGTAAAGATACATTTCGCGGATATGGTCCTGAGCAGGGGTACGATTTTCTGATTGAAGCTATTATAAAGAATGATTTCGCTCCACGTGGCATTCATTTCTCACCATCAGAAATATTCGTCAACGACGGAGCCAAAAGTGATACCGGAAATATCGGCGATATCCTTCGCCACGACAATAGTGTCGGTGTAACAGACCCTATTTACCCGGTATATATTGACAGTAACGTCATGTGCGGACGTGCCGGAGTGCTGGAAGAAGGAACAGGCAAATGGAGCAATGTGACTTATATGCCTTGTACAAGTGAGAATGACTTCATTCCGGAGATTCCCGACAAACGGATAGACATTGTTTACCTCTGCTACCCGAACAATCCGACAGGGACGACACTGACCAAACCGGAACTAAAAAAGTGGGTAGACTATGCATTGGCAAATGATACACTGATTTTGTTCGATGCCGCATACGAAGCCTATATTCAGGATGCGGATGTCCCCCACTCCATATACGAAATCAAAGGAGCCAAGAAATGTGCTATTGAGTTCCGCAGTTTCTCAAAGACAGCCGGTTTCACCGGAGTACGTTGCGGATATACCGTAGTCCCGAAAGAACTGACAGCTGCCACACTGGAAGGCGACCGGATTCCACTCAACAAATTATGGAACCGCCGCCAGTGCACTAAATTCAACGGCACTTCGTACATCACACAACGTGCAGCGGAAGCCGTCTACAGTACAGAAGGCAAAGCACAGATTAAAGAAACGATTAACTATTATATGAGCAATGCGAAGATCATGAAGGAAGGACTGGAAGCTACCGGATTGAAAGTATACGGAGGCGTCAATGCTCCATACTTATGGGTGAAAACCCCGAACGGGCTCTCTTCCTGGCGATTCTTCGAACAGATGTTGTATGAAGCCAATGTAGTAGGAACCCCCGGTGTAGGTTTCGGCCCCAGCGGTGAGGGATATATCCGACTGACAGCATTCGGCGATCACAATGATTGTATGGAAGCAATGAGAAGAATAAAGAACTGGCTTTGATAGTATTTTGCGCGCTACTATATAACACTGGACCGTACATCCACATTTTTCTAACTATTAAAGGTAAAAAGACGATGAAAACGACGATTAACAAAAAATTGAGGGGCATAGCAGCAGCGTTATTACTGATCGGCCTTGTGCCATCCAATATGATGGCGCAGGATAAAGTAGAAGCCTCCGTAGGAGCAGACTTGGTAAGTGGTTATATCTGGCGTGGTCAGGATTTAGGCGGAGTCAGCATTCAGCCTTCATTAGGAATCTCTTACAAAGGACTTTCACTCGGAGCATGGGGATCGGTAGGGTTTGAGTCATCGGATACTAAAGAGTTCGATTTGACTCTCGGTTATTCAACCGGTGGTTTCAGCATCTCGGTAACGGATTACTGGTTCAACACTCAGGTACCTACCAACAAGTATTTCAAATATGGCGCTCATTCAACCGCTCATGTATTTGAGGCACAGGTAGGATATGATTTTGGTCCGCTGGCAATCAACTGGTACACGAACTTTGCAGGTGCCGACGGAGTTAAAGAAAACGGGAAAAGGGCTTATTCTTCCTACCTCGCACTTAGTGCACCGTTCAGCCTTGGAGGACTTGACTGGACAGTAGATGTAGGAATGGTACCTTGGGAGACGACTTTTTATAATGGATACACAAGTGGGTTCTGCGTTTCCGACATCAGTCTCGGAGCTGTCAAGGAGATCAGGGTTACTGATTCATTCTCGGTTCCGGCATTTGCCAAAGTATCAGTAAATCCACGTACGGAAGGCGCTTACTTCACATTCGGATTAAGTTTTTAAGAGAGAGAGAGTTTATATAGTCAAAGAGCGTATAGGGAACAGGAAGGTAGTTAGAGTTTAGATTTTATCGGTTTGTTGTATGGTAACCTGCGATGGCTGCCACCTCCCTATACCTCTTCTTTTTACAGGTCAACACTAATATTTAAGGTATATGAAAAAGATTGAAGCTATCATCCGTAAAACCAAATTCGAGGACGTGAAAGACGCTCTGCTCGAAGCGGACATTGAATGGTTCTCTTACTACGATGTAAGAGGGATCGGTAAAGCACGGCAAGGACGTATCTATCGTGGAGTGGTATATGATACCAGCACCATCGAACGTATTCTGGTTTCTATTGTAGTACGCGACAAAAATGCAGAAAAGACCGTACAGGCTATCATCAAAGCCGCACAAACCGGAGAGATCGGTGACGGACGCATTTTCGTCATTCCTATCGAGGACGCCATCCGCATCCGCACCGCCGAACGTGGCGACATCGCTCTCTATAACGCCGAACAGGAACGATAACCGGCAACCGGCAAGGTGCCGGGGCCAGATTTCCTTTCGGATGATAATATTATAAAAACAGGTATTAAATAAGATAATCATTATGGATAAAACATATAAGAGACACAGCTTCACAAAGCTGTGGATAGCCACTGCTATGTTCATTTTCTGCTGTTTCGCAACCAGTGCTTTTGCACAGGAAGCAGTTGATGCAGATACTTTTATGACAACTACGGAGACAATTACTGAAGTCAAAACTACACCTGAAATTGCTGAAACCGCCACTGCTTCTGCCGAAACAACTCCCGATACAATCGGGGAACTGGCATTAGGATTGAATACAGTCTGGATGCTGCTTGCGGCAATGCTCGTATTTTTTATGCAGCCGGGGTTTGCATTGGTTGAGGCGGGTTTTACCAGAGTCAAGAATACCGCCAACATTTTGATGAAGAACTTTGTGGATTTCATGTTTGGTTCCTTGCTCTACTGGTTCATCGGTTTCGGTCTGATGTTTGGTGCGGGAGGTCTCATCGGAATGCCACACTTCTTTGATCTGTCATTCCTCGACAGTGATTTACCCAGAGAAGGATTTCTGGTTTTTCAGACAGTATTCTGCGCAACGGCAGCCACGATTGTATCGGGAGCGATGGCGGAACGCACCAAGTTCTCCATGTATCTGGTCTATACTATCTTTATCAGTGTACTAATTTACCCAATTTCCGGTCACTGGACATGGGGTGGCGGCTGGCTGATGAACGGAGAAGAAGGTTCGTTCATGATGAATCTTTTCGGAACGACATTCCATGACTTTGCAGGTTCAACGATTGTCCACTCCGTTGGTGGTTGGATTGCTTTGGTAGGCGCTGCTATTCTTGGTCCCCGTATCGGTAAATATGGCAAAGACGGTAAGTCAAGAGCTATTCCGGGACACAACCTGACAGTTGCCGCACTGGGTGTATTTATCCTTTGGTTCGGATGGTTCGGATTCAACCCCGGATCACAGTTGGCAGCAAGTACCGAAGCGGATGCAATGGCCATCTCACATGTATTTCTGACAACAAATCTGGCGGCTTGTGCCGGTGGCTTCTTTGCACTGGCGATGAGCTGGATGAAATATGGCAAACCGTCTTTATCACTGACACTGAATGGTGTTTTGGCAGGTTTGGTAGGTATCACAGCCGGATGTGACGCTGTAGCTCCCTCAGGAGCGGTATTAATCGGTGCCATTTGTGGTGTAGTCATGATATTTGCAGTCGACTTTATTGACAAGGTATTGAAGATTGACGATCCTGTCGGTGCTTCTTCCGTACACGGGGTTTGTGGTTTCTTGGGAACAGTGCTCACAGGATTGTTTTCTACCAGTGAGGGGGTGTTCTACGGACATGGAGCCGGCTTTTTGGGTGCCCAGCTTTTCGGTGCGGTTGTTGTCGGAGTCTGGGCGGCAGGTATGGGATTCATTATCTTCAAAGTACTCGACAAGATTCACGGACTTCGCGTTCCGGCACGTGTCGAAGAAGAAGGTCTCGACATCTACGAACACGGGGAATCTGCTTACAACTAAGCTAAAAAAGAAAATTTCACTCTAACATATTTAACAACAAATCAAATTAGGTATTATGTCAAAACTAAGATTCAGAGTCGTAGAGACAGCTTTCAAGAAGAAAGCAGTTGAAGTAGCAACACCTGCCGAACGCCCTTCGGAATACTTCGGTAAGTATGTGTTCAACAAGGAAAAGATGTTCAAGTACCTTCCAAGCAAGGTATACAACGCACTGATTGACGCTATTGACAATGGTGCCCCGCTAGACCGCAGCATCGCCGATGAAGTAGCTGCCGGAATGAAGAAATGGGCTGTCGAAATGGGTGTCACTCATTATACTCACTGGTTTGCACCGCTCACCGAAGGTACGGCAGAAAAGCATGACGCTTTCGTCGAACATGACGGCAAAGGAGGCATGATGGAAGAGTTCACAGGCAAGCTGCTGGTACAGCAGGAACCGGATGCTTCTTCTTTCCCGAACGGCGGTATCCGTAATACTTTCGAAGCACGCGGATATAGCGCATGGGACCCATCATCACCCGCATTTATCGTAGATGATACGCTTTGCATCCCGACTGTATTTATCGCATATACGGGCGAAGCCCTTGATTATAAAGCACCGTTACTGAAAGCTCTGCGTGCCGTAGATAAAGCCGCAACTGCCGTCTGCCACTATTTCAATCCTGAAGTAAAGAAGGTCGTTGCCTATCTGGGATGGGAACAGGAATACTTTCTGGTAGATGAAGGTTTGTATGCCGCACGTCCGGATTTACTTATGACAGGACGCACATTGATGGGACATGACAGTGCCAAGAACCAGCAGTTGGAAGACCACTATTTCGGTGCCATCCCTACCCGTGTGGCCGCATTTATGAAAGACCTTGAAATTGAAGCGTTGAAACTGGGTATTCCTGTAAAGACCCGTCATAACGAGGTAGCTCCGAACCAATTTGAGTTAGCTCCTATCTTCGAAGAATGCAACCTGGCAAACGACCATAACCTACTGATCATGTCGTTGATGCGTAAAGTCAGCCGCCGTCACGGTTTCCGTGTATTGCTTCATGAGAAGCCGTTCAAGGGTGTCAACGGTTCCGGCAAGCACAATAACTGGTCACTGGGAACCGATACGGGTATCCTGTTGATGGGACCGGGCAAGACACCGGAAGATAATCTGCGCTTTGTCACATTCGTAGTGAATACGCTGATGGCAGTTTACCGTCACAACGGATTACTGAAAGCTTCTATTTCCAGCGCTACCAACGCTCATCGCCTGGGAGCCAATGAAGCACCTCCCGCTATCATTTCTTCTTTCCTCGGCAAACAGTTGTCACAGGTATTGGATCATATTGAGAACAGCACCAAAGACGATCTGATCAACCTTAGCGGAAAACAGGGAATGAAGCTGGATATTCCCCAAATTCCCGAATTGCTGATTGATAATACAGACCGCAACCGCACCTCTCCTTTCGCTTTCACCGGAAACCGGTTTGAGTTCCGTGCCGTAGGCTCTGAGGCTAACTGTGCAAGTGCCATGATTGCATTGAACTCTGCCGTAGCAGAACAACTGATGAAATTCAAAAAGGATGTAGACGCTCTGATCGAAAAGGGAGAACCGAAAGTTTCCGCTATCCTTGAAGTAATTCGCGGATATATCAAAGAATGTAAGGCTATCCACTTCGACGGCAACGGTTACAGCGACGAATGGAAAGTAGAAGCCGCCCGTCGAGGTCTGGACTGTGAAACAAGTGTTCCCGTTATCTTCGACAACTATCTGAAACCGGAGACAATTGCTATGTTCGAAGCAATCGGTGTGATGACGAAAAAGGAGCTGGAAGCCCGCAACGAAGTAAAATGGGAAACTTACACGAAAAAGATTCAGATTGAAGCACGTGTATTAGGTGACCTGGCAATGAACCACATTATTCCGGTCGCTACTCAATATCAGACGGATCTGATTTATAATGTCTATAAAATGCAGTCCTTATTTCCGGCAGATAAAGCAGCCAGACTATCTGCCAAGAATCTGGAACTGATCGAAGAAATCGCCGACCGCACCGCCTTCATCAAAGAGCACGTAGATGCAATGATTGAAGCCCGAAAAGTGGCGAACAAGATCGAAAGCGAACGTGAAAAAGCGATCGCTTACCACGATACAATCGTTCCGGCACTGGAAGAGATTCGTTACCACATTGACAAGCTGGAACTGATCGTAGACAACCAGATGTGGACACTGCCGAAATACAGAGAACTGTTGTTTGTAAGATAAAAAAGAAATGCTGAATGGAGAATATCTTCATTCAGCATTAAGATAGAAATTATCTATTTCTTTTGTTGGTTGTTTTAAGTTTGCAGGGGAGGGGTACCGTGACGGTAGTCCTCTTCTTTTTTTATTCTATAATCTTAGCATCCTCAATATCCTCATCGTGAGGCGTAACCGGAGTCTTAGGACGACGGCGTGCAAACTTAAACCAGTTGATCAGTTCGGACAGAGAATAAACCAAGCTACTGATACCGATAATAATGAAAGCAGTATTACGTGCTCCCGTCGGATTGAACAGCGCAATAACACCTGCGATAAGAATCAATGAAGGCACCAGATAGAAAATCCCCGGAACAGGTGTCCAGCGACGGGCCATCGACAAAGAAGCGATCTGCTGCACACCTCCCATGATCAGGATAAAGCCTAAAAGGAACATCAGGACGTCCGCAAAAAACTCAGGCATCACAATCAGCCAAAGTCCGAATAACAAACTGCCGATTCCCTCGATAGGAAAACGGGGAGCCGGTTCATGTTCCGATCTTTTCCGTCCGAAAAAGCTAAAAAGACTGATGACACCGGGAATCAAAAAAGCCACTCCTATCGTAATGACAATATAACTAGCTGCTGTATTCGGCCAAAGTACCAACACCAGACCTATGACAAGCGCAAACAAAATGCGAACCAGAGAGTAATTCATTGTTTTCATATATTCTATATTTTTTAACGAAGTACATTTCAATACTTTTGCGAATATAAGTGTTTCTATTCACATATAAAAATAACAAACGTAGATTGTAATAAGTTCGTAACAAAATCGTTATAGCCATTACACCTCACTTAAATACTTTTGCAAAAAAATAATAAACAGGTTTTTCATCATGAAATCAAGCGAAACAAAAAAGAAGTGCCCTTATGTAGAACGTGACATCAGCTGGATGTACTTCAATCAGCGTATCCTGCTCGAAGCTACCCGTCCGGAAGTACCTCTTCTGGAACGCCTGACTTTTCTTGGCATCTATTCCAATAATCTGGATGAGTTTTTCCGTGTCCGCGTAGCCACGCTGAACCGGATCATCGAATATGCAGATAAAAACATACAGAAAGAACAAGAAACGGCTACACGCACACTGAAGCAGATAAGCAAACTACACAACCGCTTCTACGAACAATTTGAAGAAACTTTCGCTTCTATCATGGAAGAACTGAAGAAGGAGAACATCTGCGTCATCAAAGACACCGAAATGACGGATGACCAAAAGACATTTATCACCTCCTTCTATCGCAATAAACTGAATGGCTCCACCACCCCTCTTTTCCTCAACGGAGCCCGACCGCTGGACGACCAGACTGACGAAGATATTTATCTCGCCATCCGCCTGCTTCGTAAAGACGAAACAGGAAAAATAAAAGAGAAAGATTATGCAGTGATCGAATTGCCCACCGAAGAATACGGCCGTTTTATCCAATTGCCGGACTCGGAGGGGAAAACATATCTGATGTTTCTCGATGATGTGATCCGCTATTGTCTGCCGTTGATTTTTGTCGGCATGAAATATACGGATTACGAGGCATATACCTTTAAATTCACCAAAGACGCGGAAATGGAGATAGACAGCGACCTGCGGACAGGCGTACTTCAGAAGATTTCAAAAGGAGTGAAAAGCCGGAAGAGAGGAGAACCGATTCGATTCGTTTATGACGAACAGATTCCCAAAGATTTACTGAAAAGATTAGTTGACCGGCTGAATGTAGACAAAAACGACACCCGTGTGGCAGGAGGACGCTATCATAACTTCAAAGACTTGATGAAATTTCCGGTGTGCGGTCGCTACGACTTAAAGTATCCCGTCTGGGAACCGGTTTTCAAACCCGAACTAAACGGCAAAGAAAGCCTGCTCACATTGATTCGTCAGAAGGACCGCTCCCTGCATTATCCATTCCATAGCTTCGATACTTTTATCCGCGTACTTCGTGAAGCAGCCATCAGCAAAGAAGTTAAAAGCATCAAGATGACACTTTACCGGCTCGCTAAAGAATCAAAAGTGATCAAAGCACTGATCTGCGCAGCCAAAAACGGGAAGAAAGTAACGGTGGTCATCGAACTACTGGCACGTTTCGACGAAGCATCCAACATCAACTGGAGCAAAAGAATGCAGGACGCAGGCATCCATGTTATCTTCGGAGTGGAGGGACTGAAGATTCATTCCAAACTGGTACATATCGGTACCCGTCACGGAGACATTGCCTGCATCAGCACAGGAAACTTTCATGAAGGAAACGCACGTATGTATACCGATTATACCATCATGACCGCCCATCGCCCGCTGGTACGGGAAGTGAATGCCGTTTTCGATTTTATCGAGAAACCATACACTCCCGTCAATTTCAAAGAATTACTGGTTTCGCCCAACGATATGCGCAAACGTCTGATTGCTCTCATCAACAAGGAAATAAAGAACAAGGAACAAGGGAAAGAAGCCTATATTCTGGCAAAAGTAAACCATATTACCGACCGTGCGCTTATAGAAAAACTCTACGAAGCCTCGACAGCCGGAGTTCAGGTGGAACTGGTAGTACGCGGCAACTGTTCGCTGGTGACAGGCATCGCAGGTATCAGTGAAAATATCCATATCAACGGTATTATCGACCGATATCTTGAACACTCCCGTATCTTTATCTTTGCCAATGGCGGAGAAGAAAAATATTATATCGGTTCTGCCGACTGGATGCCCCGCAATCTTGATAACCGGATCGAAGTACTGGCTCCGGTGTACGACAAAGAAATACAGGCAGACTTAAAACGAATTGTCTGCTACGGATATCGGGATACAGCCAAAGGGCGTATCGTAGACGGTACCGGAGAAAACCGACCTTGGGAAAACCGGCCTTCCACACTCTGCAAAGACTTCACTCCTGCCCTTGCCGAAGCAGAGACAGCCACTGTCGTATTCCGTTCGCAAGAAGAATTATATAGAAGATACAAGAATACATTATGATAAGTATGAAGAAAGTTAATTATGCAGCTATCGACATAGGTTCGAATGCCGTGCGGCTATTGATAAAATGCGTAAACGAAGAAAACGCTCCCGAATTAATGAGCAAGGTACAACTCATCCGTATCCCCTTACGACTGGGAGAAGATGCTTTTACCATGGGAGTTATTTCTGCTGAAAAAGAAAAGAAACTGATCCGGCTGATGAAAGCCTACAAACAGTTGATGAAGATATATGATGTAGTAGATTACCGTGCCTGTGCTACGTCCGCCATGCGTGACGCACGCAACGGAAAGGACATCGCCCGACAAATAGCCAGGAAAACAGGTATCCGCGTAGATATCATCGACGGACAAGAAGAAGCACACATTGTATATGACAACCATATCGAGCAACTTTTTGCTTCCGGACAAAACTACCTGTATGTAGATGTCGGTGGTGGCAGTACCGAGATTAATCTGATCAGTAACGGTGAACTGAAAAATTCCCGTTCATACAATATCGGAACGGTTCGTATGCTCAGCGGCATGGTGAAAGAAGAAGAAAAAGAGGCTTTACGCACCGACCTCATAGGGCTTGCTGCGGAATACGCGCCTATCAGCATCATCGGTTCGGGAGGAAACATCAATAAACTTTTTCGTCTGGCAGACAAGAAAGACAAAAAGGCTTCCCTCCTACCCGTCGAATCACTACGTGAAATTTACGAAGCATTGCAAGCTCTTCCTGCCGAGCAACGTATCAAACAGTATAAGCTAAAACCTGATCGGGCGGATGTCATCGTTCCGGCTGCGGAGATATTTCTGGAAGTAGCTACGAATGTGAAAGCTACCGGAATCATTGTACCTACCATCGGACTGTCCGACGGGATTATCGACAGCCTGTACACTCAGAAGATGAATACACCTGTCACACCACAGATTCAATAAATAGATAAAAGGCTCCTGATATCCGAATGACAACTTATTTGCATCAGGAGCCTTTTTCTATAATTTCCATCTTTCTTCATGTATAAAATGACAGTTTGTAAGATAAGTCTGTTTTTGACAGTTTGTAATTCGTAATGTATCAAGAAGAGCTTCTTTAGCCGGTCATACTACTATTGATATTTTTTCGCGAATGTAGGGAAATTAGCATATATCAGAAATTCAGCATTTGCATCCAACCCTGTGCTTATTAACAAATAATAGTCTACTTACATATCTATATGATTACATTTTCATTGATTCTGTTTATTTTCAACATTAAGCACTTAAACTTTCCAAAGAGCGAAATAGAAAACAGAGAAGACTAAAAGTATTAAATAAAGACAGTTTTATCGGTATGATGACACTATAGCAATGGTTTACTTACTTCATACCTACCTTTTAGTAACACCATCCGCATCTCTTGGTTACTTCATCCGCATCTTTTTCACAAACAATACGGTGTTTTTCATCAAACCATACGGTCATTTTATGCAAATCAACCGTATATTTGCGGTAATTCAACCATCTTTCCAAACTAACAGAAGATTATTAAAAAACAGGCAGGAAAGCAAATCGAGTCTTTCTACAAACAAATGACAGAATAAAGACTTATCACTGAACATTATGATAAAGGCAATCATCAATACCTGCACTCAAATAGTCTCTAAAATATAATATGCAATATATTACTTTTTTCACTTTTCTATTAGATGGAAGAAAAAACTGCCTGTTTCTTTTGTAGGGAATTAAACAAAACCGTATTTTTAGAGACAATAATTATAGTTTATAAAGCAAGAATGTCTGATATACATACATTTATTAGGTGACTGTGAAGGACTTGATAAATATTATTTAGTAACAGTTGATTTGATGGAGCTATATAGTATAACAGACCATGATGACTTACTTTATATTGATGTGAGAGGAAATGAAATAAAAAAGTTAACAACAAGCGAATAAGCGACCCTAATAGTCGGCTATTCACCAACCATTACCTGTAAACTAAAGAATCATAGAATGGATAAAATTACAGCAATAAAAAAACAGCTTGTAAAGAAAGCAACAAACTTCACCACAGGTGGATTCAGACCAACAAACTCTAACACAGAAAGTTGGATTGGACGAGTTTATCTTTATAAAGAAGATGAAGAAATTCCAACCGATAACAATGGTAAATTAATGATCCCATTATTTCAGGTTTGTCTTGAAAGTCTGCCCTATGTTCCGGCAAGCCTGCATGACACTAAAGTGCTGACTATTTTTGCGTCTGCTGATATACCTATGGATTTAGTAACAAATGGGAATAACTGGCTTATTCGGGAATATAAAATGAATGATGTATTAGTCGTAAAAGATTTAGTAAATAAAGCATCATTCGTAAAGCCATTTCCATTGAAAAGCCAATTGATTGAAGAAGATTATCCCGTATGGGATGGAGGAGGCATACCCGCTGAAATAGAAAGTGAACTTCTTGAAATGGAAGAATCGGGAGAAATAACCGATTATTTCGATTATGTGGAAATAAACGAAGGACATAAAATAGGTGGTTATCCTAACTTTATTCAATCGGGAATAGACTTTGGTGAAGGATATGAATTTCTGATTCAAATAGCGTCAGATGAAAAAGCAAATCTGGAAATTGTGGATAGTGGAAATATGTATTTCGCTAAAAACAGCCAAACAGGAGACTGGAAACTCTATTGCGATTTTTATTAATAAACAATAGATATTGGAGGATATAAATGAATACAGATTATAAAGTTGGTGATTTAATTTATGATGCAAATATTTATGACGGGATGAATACCGACCTATCTGATTTGCAATTTTATAAGCGGTGGCTACCCCAAAGTAAAGGTGCCCGAATACTCGAACTTTGTTGTGGAACAGGCAGGCTTACTCTTCCAATTGCAAGGGATGGATATGATATTAGTGGTGTTGATTACACTCCCTCAATGCTTGCCCAAGCAAGACTCAAAGCTTCCGAAGCAGGATTAGAAATCAACTTCATTGAAGCAGATATCAGGACTTTAAATCTACAAGAAAAATACGACCTTATTTTTATTCCATTTAATTCAATCCATCATTTATATAAGAATGAGGACTTATTTAAAGTATTTAATGTCGTTAAAAACCACCTCAAAGACGGAGGTTTATTCTTATTAGATTGCTTCAATCCGAATATTCAATATATCGTTGAAGGCGAAAAAGAACAGAAGGAAATTGCTGCATATACCACTGACGACGGAAGAGAAGTATTGATAAAACAAAAGATGCGATATGAAAATAAAACTCAGATTAATCGCATTGAATGGCATTATTATATCAATGGTAAATTCAATTCTATCCAAAATTTGGATATGAGAATGTTTTTCCCTCAAGAACTGGATTCATACTTGAAATGGAATGGTTTTAATATTATCCATAAGTATGGAGGATTTGGAGAAGAAGCATTTAATGATAACTCGGAAAAACAGGTGTTTGTTTGTCAATGAAAATCTGCTGCATAACAATAACCTTCCTATATTGATATAGCAACTGCCCTGTAATCTGATATCAGACTACAGGGCAGTTGCTATAACGTTATGCTAATTCCCTTCTATCTGTCAGAATGGGAAAATCAGAGGCAGCACCAATATCATCACAATTCCCATGATAATCTGCAACGGTAATCCCACTTTTATATAATCCATAAAAGTATATTGTCCGGCAGGCATCACCAGCGCATTAGGCGGTGTAGAGAACGGAGAAGCGAAACACATACTTGCACCCACCGTCACGGCAAACAGGAAAGGAACCGGACTAACTCCGATCTGCATAGCACTTTGCAAAGCAATCGGGGCAAGCAAGACAGCAGTAGCGGTATTACTGATAAACATAGTCATTAATGACGTTGTAAAATAAATACCAGCCATCAATGCTACCGGTCCGTAAGATCCAAGCCCACTTACCAAAGTATTGGAGATGTACTCCGAAGCGCCTGTTTTCTCTAATGCCAAAGACATAGGAAGCATAGCTGCAATCAATACAATACTTTCCCAGTTGATTGTTTTGTAAGCTGCTTCCACATTACGGAAACATCCCGTCAGAACCATCAGGATACCAGCTATCATAACTGCCGTAACCGGCGCAACCGGAATAAAATCGAATACCATCATTGCCACCATCAATACCATGATAGCAGCAGCAACGGGTGCTTTATAGTCCAACGTTACTTTAGCCGCTTCTGCCAAAGGCTGTCCCAACACCACCCAATCCGAATCTTCCTTACTAAGCCGGGCAATATTACTCCACGTCCCCTGCACTAAAAGCACATCACCACTATGAATCCGCTCATTACCCAAATCCTGCAACAGATATTCCTTTTTACGACGGATACCTAATACATTCACATTAAACTTATCACGGAATCCGGACTCTTTAATAGTCTGATTGACCAGATTGGAAGCAGGCATCAATACAATTTCGGCAATACCGATATCATAAAAATCAAGCGAATTAGTAGTGCTTCTTGTCTCTTCCGTAGCATGATCATCAAGGATATCCAGCAGATAATCTTCGGCAAACTGCTGCACTTTATCAAATTCTCCCGTCACATACAGAATATCTTCCGCTTCCAGCATAGTATCCGGTTCGGCAAGTTTCTGAGTAATAGTCTTCAGAAAACGGTGCTGCGAAGCGTCTCCACGACGGACTTCCATAATATTAAGTCCATATTTACGACGAATATCCAGATCGAGGATGGTCTTTCCCAAAAGGCGGGAGTCTTTGATCACCTGCATACGGAACAGATTACTGGAAAGCCCATATTCATTCACCAACTGTTTCAGTGACTTACCCGAACGGCTGTTATCATCTTTCTGTCCTTTTTTAGAAAGAAACCATTTACTAAGCGGCATCAGAACCAACGTACCGACAGCCACACTTACCAGACCTACGGGCAGGAAAGTAAAGAAAGAAAGCGGTTCGAAGCCTGCGGAAGTCAATGTATTTTGTATAACAAGGTTGGGCGGTGTACCGATCAGCGTCATCATGCCTCCCATACTACTGGCAAAGGCCAACGGCATCAGCAACCGGCTCGGATTCATTTTGGCGCTCATCGCCAGACTGACCACAATGGGAAGCATCAATGCCACCGTCCCGGTATTACTGACAAACGCACCGATAGCGGAAGTTACCAGCATAACAAGCAAGAACAGGCGAATTTCACTGTTTCCAGCAAGTTTAAGAATACGCGAACTAATCATTTTTGCCAGTCCTGTCTGAAAAATAGCTCCGCCCACGACAAACAGTCCGATCATCATAATGACTACCGAATTGGAGAAACCGGAAAGGGCTTCGTCGGGTGTTAATATCTGAAAGATAAGCAAAGCTACCAATGCACATAGTGCCACAAGATCCGAGCGTATCTTACCGTTTACAAAAAAGATAGCCGAAAGAACGAGAATGATAATGGTTATCAACATAAGCAAAAAATAAAATGATTGTTTTATCCTGAATGTATCAAAGATTTATTTTGGAAGAGCAAAATTAAAAAATACTTTGCCGTTATAAAAACAAATTAGAATTGTTTTTGGTTCACGGGACATCATTTAATATTTTAATACATTCTTACTCTTTACGAAAATGCGTTCCATTAAAAACATTTTAAAACCAAACCGGAAATAGAAGGCACCAAAGTTCTACTAATCAGACAAGGTATTCCTTTTAGAAAGGTTTCATAAGGCTGACATACAATATATTTCAGAAATTCCCTTTGTGAATTACAAAAAATGCATATATTTACCACAGATTTAGTACAAACATAAATTATGGCAAACAATATACTATCCGTTATATGGATTACAGACCAGCATTGGAGTTATTATTATTTACTAATAGGCTTTTTACTCCTGATCATCTGCTTTTTATTATACAGACTACGACAACTTAAAAAGAATATAGGAAAAGAACAGGATTACTATCATTCTTTATTCGATATACTCGATAACCTCCCTTTCCCTATTATGGTAAAAGATATCCAGGATAGTTTCCGATACTATTACTGGAACAAAGGATCCGAACTGCAATCCGGCATTAAGCGGGAAGAAGCAGTAGGATGCACAGATTATGAAATCTATGGAGAAGAACGGGGCAGAAGATACCGGGATGTAGATGAATCACTTGTACAGGCAGGCAAGGTATACCGTGCAGAAGAAAGCTACAGCACAGTAGACGGAATAGTACATGATACGATTGCCGTAAAATCGATTATCAAATGGAAGGAAAAGAAAAAATGGCTGTTAGTGACCCGATGGGACATCACCCGGCTAAAAACTTACGAACGGGAACTGATCGCCGCTAAAGAAGAACTGGAAAAAGCGCTGAACAAACAAAAGTTAGCCTTGAAGAGCGTCAACTTCGGGCTCATCTATATCGATAAAAATTATCTGGTACAATGGGAAGAAACAACGCAAATTGCCAGCCTCGTGAAAGGAAGGCATTATACACCGGGACAAATCTGTTACAAAACAAGTGCACTCCGGGATACTCCATGCGGACAATGCGCCTTTCAGAAAGCGATTGAACAAGGAAAAATCATACGCCATACCATCCGGATAGATCAGGTAGACTTTGAGGTGACAGCTACTCCGGTTTATGATAATGAAGGAACAGAAATCATCGGTGGTCTGTTGCGCTTCGAAGACATCACCGAAAAGGTAAAAATGGACAAGATGCTACAGGAAGCAAAAGAAAAAGCAGAAGAATCAAACCGTCTGAAATCAGCTTTTCTTGCCAACATGAGTCATGAGATACGTACTCCATTGAATGCGATTATTGGATTCTCTGACATGATTTGCCAAACAGGTGAAGAGGAAGAGAAACAGGAATACATGAAGATAGTGTCCAGTAACAATGAATTATTACTGCAATTGATAGATGATATTCTCGATCTTTCCAAAATCGAAGCCGGTACGATGGAATTTACCCTTGCCCCTACCGATATCAATGATCTGATGGAGGGCATTTGCAGGCAAATGCAGGAGAAAAACACTTCCCCCGACGTGGCAATCACCTTCACGGAGAAAGCGGAAGAATGTATTCTCAACACAGACCGCGTACGTCTTTCGCAAGTAATCATCAACTTCACAAACAATGCGATGAAGTTCACTCCGAAAGGTTCCATTCAAATGGGATACCGGATTGACGAAGCAAAAGATGAAATCTACTTCTATGTAAAAGACACGGGAATCGGGATTCCGGCGGATAAAATAAACGAGGTATTCGAACGTTTCGTCAAGTTAAATACATTCGCAAAAGGTACGGGACTTGGTCTGGCTATCTGCCGGGTGATCGTAGAGCGCTTAGGCGGCACTATCGGAGCAGATTCTAAAGAAGGAGAAGGTTCGTGCTTTTGGTTCAGACTTCCGATAACCCAAAAATCAAATAATTAACTGTAAATGGCTGTACACACTAATTCATACTTGTACAGTTTTACTCCTTTCTGTTTAGGAATGAACTAAACAGTAGTACACAATAGTAACTCCATTCTCCTCCT
>OGFF01000184.1_pt1 | contig 94163 bp, 79 predicted proteins | sample 1570751 | NCBI WGS metagenome assembly OGFF01 (sample SAMEA2581951, study PRJEB24529) | metagenome | biome: Human gut stool | place: China | collected 2011 | reverse complement strand
GCAGTACCATCGTACAGCTCCCGCTCGCAAAATACGAAATTTATCTCACTTTCTCGAAGTCTCCCAGCGTGTAGAAATTTGTAATTGGACTTTTTCTACACGCTGAAAGGACTTGTAGAAATACAAGTCCTTTATTTTTGTCTATTTTTATTTTAAGGGGTTTTCATATTGGGGCAAATGATATATAATATAATCAGCATTTTTATATTCTTTTTTATATTTAGGGGGTAATAGTGTGAAAGTGCTTTATGTTATTCTTATCTTGCTTGCTGCATTTATTGTGCTTACGCTGATAAGAGCGATTTTCTTTAAGGCAAAGCCTGTAAAGAGAGAGGTTTTTGAAAAAGAAAACGTTAATTCAAAACGTGTTGAGGAGCATTTATGCGATGCAATAAGGATTAAAACGATATCTCACGAAAACGAGGAGGAAACCGATTGGGCAGAATTTGACAGATTTCACGAATTTCTGAAAAAATCATTCCCTCTCATTTATGAAAATTTGAGCGTTGAAGATGTGTCAAAAGCAAGTTTGCTTTATTTTTGGCAGGGAAGTGACAGTTCCCTTGACCCTATTGCTTTTTTGGCTCATCAAGACGTTGTACCCGTCAGCGAGGGAACGGAAAAAGATTGGGTACACCCTGCTTTTGACGGTGTAAACGACGGTGAATTTATCTGGGGCAGAGGTGCTCTTGATATGAAAAATCATCTTATATGCCTTTTGGAAAGTGTTGAAACACTGCTTGAAGAGGGATATCAGCCAAAAAGAAGCGTGTATTTGTGCTTGGGTCATAATGAGGAAATTGTATCCGGTTCAAAAAACGGCGCAAGAGAGCTTGCAAAAACTCTTGAAAGCCGTGGTGTTCGCCTTGACAGTGTTGTTGACGAGGGCGGAGCAATGCTTCCGGCTAAGGTTAAGGGCATACTTGACGCTAATTTGACAGGTATCGGTATTGCCGAAAAGGGATATGCCGATTTTAAAATTACGGTTAAGGCTAAGGGAGGTCATTCTTCTCAGCCTCCTAAGCATACGGCTCTCGGTGTTCTCTCAAAAAAGGTTGAAGCGCTTGAAAATCATCAGTTTAAGGCGAGAATTTTGCCGTTTGTATATAATCTTTTTACACAGATAGGCAAAAGAACGTCATATATTGGCAGAGTTTTATTTTGCAATCTTTGGCTTTTAAAGCCTGTTTTGCTTGCTGTTATGAAAAAAATTCCGCCTGCCGCTTCACTTGTGCGCACAACAACGGCGGTTACAATGAGTTCTGCCTCACCGGCGGCAAATGTTCTTCCGCAAAAAGCAAGCGTTACGGTCAATTTCAGAATTATGCCCGGTGAAACAATAGAGGACGTAAGACGCCATATTGAAAAATATATGGGCGGTGAAAATGTTGAAATAGAATTTATCAAGGGCAAGGAGCCGAGTATTGTTTCGCCTACCGATACAAGAGCCTTTAAAACGCTTTCAACGCTTTCCGTTTCTCTTGATGAAAAAAATATCGTTGCGCCTTATCTCGTTATGGGCGGTACAGACGCATATAACTATGAAAACGTTTGTGAAAATATTTACCGTTTTGCTCCGTTTACGGTCGATACAGAGCTTTTGCTTACCACACATTCAACAAACGAGCGTATTCCTGTTGAGCAGCTTACTCAGGGCGTGGCATTTTTCAAGCGATATATAAGAATTATGACAAAGGAGTAATGATATGAATTTCAAAGAGGATTCTTTTATGGTGGCTATTGCTCTTTGCGTTGTTTTCTTTGTTGTCGCACAAGCACTTTTCTTTCTTGTGCGTGCAGTAAAAAGGGCTAAGGAACTTGGAATAGCAAATCAAACAATTAAGAATACAATCGTTTCGTCATCACTTTTCACTATTGCGCCTGCCATAGGCATTGTGGCAACTGTGCTTACTTTGTCGGCAGGGCTTGGCTATGTATTGCCGTGGATAAGACTGACGGTAATAGGTAATATTTCTTATGAGGTCACGGCAGCCACCAATGCGGTTGAGGCTTTCGGTCTTGCGGGCGGAATATCCCAACCGATTGAAAACAAAGAAGTTTTTGCAACGGTTGCGTGGGTTATGACTCTCGGTTCAATTATGCCGCTTATCCTTGTTCCGATTTTTCTCAAAAAAGTGCAAAGTAAGATGAACAAGGCGGTATCTAAAAACAGCGCTCTTTCAAGCGTGCTTAGTGCGGCGGCATTTATCGGTCTTATTTCCGCTTTTGTTGCAAGGGCAATCGCAGGTAAGGGCGACGCTCATATTATAGGCGACGGTGCAGGAATATTGTCAATTACAGCACTGATTTCGTCTGTAATTTTGATGCTTATTATGCAAAAGCTTGCAGGCCTTGAAAAGTTAAAATGGCTTGAAAGCTTTGCAATGCCGTTTGCAATGATTGGCGCTATGGCAATTGTAATGATTATGGCGCAAATTTTGCCTGCCGATGTTGCATTTTTGGAATGGAGGGGATAGTATGAACAGCAAATATATCAATAAAACTCATACATACGGTAAAATTTGGATGTTGGTTACCCTCTGCCTGTTTATTAGTGTTCCGGCGCTTATATGTGTTCATCTCGGTGTATCTCCAAAAATCAATATGATTGCAAAGGGACTTTCGACCGTTGCGCTTGTATTTTATCCAACCGCAGTTCTTGAGGTGCTGACTTATTCTCCGCTTTTAGGTACGGGCGGCACTTATCTCGGTTTTGTTACAGGCAATATAACCAATTTGAAATTACCGGTTGCTTTAAGTGCAATGGAAAGTGCCGAAGTTGAGCCTGCAAGCGAGGAAGGTGAGGTTATATCGACAATTTCGATAGCTGTATCTTCCATTGTAACTACTCTTATCATTGCCGTTTGCGTGCTTGCGTTTTTCCCTATTTTGCATAATATAACCGATCCGGATTCCGTTTTTGCTCCTGCATTTCAACAAGTTACTCCTGCACTTTTCGGTTCTCTTTGTGCTTCGTATCTTGCAAAGCATTGGAAAATATCAATTCTTCCCATTGCCGTTTTGTCATTTATTTTGATTTTTAATGGCACGCTTGGTACCGGAGTTTTAATTCCTATCAGCGTAGTTGTATCTGTTTTAGGCGCATTTGTAATGTTTAAAAAAGGAATGGTGAAATAAAAATAAGACGTTAGAGTTTTTAGTTTCTCTAACGTCTTTTTCTTTTATCTTGCCAAATATATTTGATATATAATTGCAAAAATTTCTCTTGTGGAAAATGGCATATATCCGTTCCACGGGGTTTTACTCGGATACCTTAAAGCTTTTAATCCGTTATTTTTCGCAAATTCACTTGCCCTGTATTCGTGAAAATCATTAGTAATAATTGTGACTTTTTTAGTTTCAATTCCGTTTTTTTCAAGCAAGGCTTTGGAAAATTTCAAGTTTTCGCTTGTAGATGTTGATTTATCTTCAATCAAAAGTCTGCTTTCATCAATGCCCATTTCAGTCAATGTGTTAAACATGCATTGAGCCTCGCTTATGTTCTCACCGTTTCCTTGGCCGCCGCTTAAAATTGCAATTGCATGTGGATTTTCATTTAGATATTTATATGCCGCGTTAATTCTGCCTTTTAAAAATATGCCGGGCTTATCACCGTTTACAACACAGCCTAAAACAATTGCAACATTGCTTTTTTCTTTACTTTCAAAGCTTGATGATAATATATTATGAAATGTTACACCGCTAATCAATATGCATATGCAAAGTATACTTGATATTATATTCAGTATTATTTTTCCTGCTTTTTTCTTTTTGACGCTTTTAATTAAAAGGTTAATTTTATTGAAAAATATTATATAAATCAGCAGTAGAAAATCAAAGCCTAAGCCCGCTATTATGCCTAAATTATATTCTCTGACTGTTATTACAGGCCCTATGTAAAGCAAAAATATAATGGCAAAAAGAATGGCTAATATTATTCTTATTATTTTGTTTTTCATAAATATACCCCTTTCTTAATGATATAGTATCATATAAGAAAAGGGCAGTTGTGAACTGAAAGTAAATTAGTATGACAGCGAGCTGTTTCCTATGAATTCGCGTATAAATGCGTCACTTGGAACTAAAGAATCATCAAGCGGTTCAATTTCATCAAGTGCATTGAAAACATCTTTAATATCGCTGAATTTTTCTGAAAGTTCTTTCAAATCATCAAATAAATAATTTCTGTAAATGCAAGGCTCATATTCAATAAAAGTATCTATATTAAAATTCGCTCTGCTTTTATTAGGTATAATAAATTGATTTTCGCCGCGTTGAACTTTTGAAAACAGGCGTATTGTTTCATCAAAATTGCGGCCTCTGTAAAGCTTATCCCTTATCATTCGCCTGCAAAGCCTTATTTTGCAAGGGTGAAGCTTATCCCCGTTTGAATCAACTACCCTTGTGCGTACACTTACATAAAATCTACTTGATACATCATCATTTTCACCAAGCAGAGTTGGGTTTAATGCGTGTATACCTTCAATTATTACAAAGCCGCCGTTTCTGCAAAGCTTTGTTTGGCTCAGCGTTCTTGTATTGGTTAAAAAATCATAGCTCGGCAAGTAAATTTCACCGCCGTTTAAAAGCGTATCAATATCTTTGTTTAGATATTTAGCGTCTACTCTGTCGGGCGCTTCAAGGTCAATTTTATTTAGCTTTTTAAGCGCACGCTCCTCATCTGTAAAGTTTTTAAAATACTTATCCATAGATATGTAGCAAACATCAGCACCGTTTTTCCTTAAAACTTTTGCAAGCTTAATTGCGGTGGTTGTTTTACTGCTTCCGGATGGGCCGGATATTAAAATTATTGGCTTTGTATTTGCAAGCGGCAAAATTTGAGCTGCACATTCATCTATTTGATTTAATATTCTGTTTTCACTAAATGTTAAAAATTCAGACGGATTTTTAAGCTTTTCGTTTATTTCTTTTGTGTTTATTACCATGGTTTCACCGTCAATCTTGTTTATATTTTTCACATAGGGCAATAATTTGATCAGTAAGCCTGCTTAAATCTTTGTTTGTATAGCCCTTTGATGCTTCAATAACAGACATAAGGTTTTGCCCTGCAAGATACAGCCTGTCATAAACAGTATTGTTTCTCTGAACCTTATGTAATTTTTTATCATAAAGCTTGCGCGGCCCAATATCAACTTGCTTAACAACATCGCCGAGCTCAAATCCGTCACCTGAATATGGCGCAAGCGCAGAAATTTCAAGTTCATTTTCAATAGATTTTGCAAATTCATCACATACTGTATCGTGACCGTGATTTACAAAAACTACTTTCGGCTTTTGCTCAATACTGCCAAGCCAAGATAAAAGCATATTTTTATCTGCGTGACCGCTGATACCCTGCATTTTTTCAATACTTGCATTTACTTGCACTTCTTCACCAAAAAGGTTTACACTGCTTGCCCCTTCAATTATTTTTCTGCCAAGCGTACCTTCTGCCTGGTAACCTACAAATAAAATTGTACATTCTTCTCGCCACAAATTATGTTTTAAATGGTGCCTTATTCTGCCGGCTTCGCACATACCGCTTGCAGAAAGTATGATTTTCGGTGTTGGGTCATCATTTATCATTCGTGAATCATCACTTGTGATTGCAAGCTTTAAGTTGTCAAATTTAATTGGATTTACACCGCTGTTAATTAAAGCGAGGGTATCATCATCAAAATATTTTAGCAGTTTGGTATCATCATATATTTCTGTTGCTTCAACTGCAAGCGGGCTGTCAACCCATACCGGAAAGTTGGCGTGATTTTTAATAAGTCCTTTTTCTTTTATTATTCTGATTAAATATAAAAGTTCTTGTGTTCTACCTACTGCAAATGACGGAATTACTACATTACCGCCGTTATCAAAGGTTGATTGAATAATGCCTGTAAGCTGTAATACATAATCCGGCCTGTCACCGTGAAGCCTGTTTCCGTAAGTTGATTCAATAATTACATAATCAGCTTGCTTAACAGGCGGTTTTTGTGGGTTTTTGATTAACGGGCGGTTAATATTTCCTATATCGCCTGAAAAAAGTATAGTTTTTGTAACAGAATTTTCCGTTACTTTAATTTGTATTGATGAACTGCCTAAAAGATGCCCTGCATCTATAAATTTTATCTCAATTCCGTCAAAAATTTGATATGTTTCATTATATTCGCAAGGTGTAAAATACTTTAATGCATTTTGAACATCTTGTGTTGTATATAAAGGCTCAACCGGCTCTTTACCGCTACGCTTGTTTTTTCTGTTTTTCCAGGTTGCTTCAAATTCCTGAATGTGCGCTGAATCCATAAGCATAATTCTGCAAAGGCGGTCAGTTGCACTTGTTGTATAAATCGGGGCGGAAAATCCGTTTGCCGATACAAAAGGAATATGGCCCGAATGGTCAATATGCGCGTGAGTTAAAAGCATTGCGTCAATATCATTCGGTGAAACAGGCAATTCCACATTTTCATATACATTTTCGCCTTGCTCCATTCCGCAATCAATCATTATTTTTTTGCCGCAGGCATAAAGAATTGTGCAAGAACCGGTTACTTCGTGCGCCGCACCTACAAAATACAGTTTCATAAAATTACCCCTTTTCTTAGAACTGTTTTAATATAATATTTTTTTCTTCTGCTTTTTCATTGCCGATGATAAATGATGCGTTTGCAAGCTTTATAGCTTCTTTAAGCTTGTTTTCATCATTTGAATAAAGCGTCATAACAGTGTCGTTTTTGCAAATATAGTCGTTGATTTTAACACTCAGCATTATTCCGGCAAGTGAATCTATTGCATCTGTTTTCACGTTTCGCCCTGCACCTAATAAAACACAGGTTTCGCCGATTTTCTCAGCATTTATTTTTGTAATATAACCATCATTTTCAGCTTTTATTTCATATTTGCATTTATCAAATTCAAATTTGCTCTCATCTTCAATAAAGCTTGTGTCACCGCCTTGCGATTTCACCATTTCTTTGAATTTATCAAGCGCTTTGCCGGAGTTTATAATATTTGTCACCTGCTTTTGCGCTTCGCTTAATTCAATGCCTTTTGTAAGGCTTATCATATTTGCCGCAAGGCTTATGCAAAGCGGTGTAAGCCTCGGTATGTTTTCGCCTTTTAAAACTTTTATTGCTTCTTGCACTTCCAGGCTGTTTCCTACTGCGTATCCGAGCGGAGATGTCATATCCGTTATCAAGGCTGTTACATTTCTGCCACACCTTTTTCCTATGCTCACCATTTCATTTGCGAGTTTTGATGCATCATCAAGATTTTTCATAAAAGCACCGTCACCGCATTTTACATCAAGCACTATGTTTTTTGCGCCGGCGGCAAGCTTTTTGCTCATTATTGATGATGCTATAAGCGGCATACAGTCAACCGTGGCTGTAACATCCCTGAGCGCATAAAGCTTTTTGTCACAAGGTGCCATATTTCCCGTTTGCCCTGCAATAACCAAGCCTATGTTTTTCGCTTTTTCTTTAAATTCTTTTGGTGCCATAGCTGTTGAAAAGCCGGGTATTGCTTCAAGCTTGTCAATAGTTCCGCCGGTAAATCCCAAGCCCCTGCCGCTCATTTTGGCAACCGTGCATCCTGCCGCGCAGGCAATCGGTGCAACTATAAGTGTGGTTTTGTCACCCACACCGCCTGATGAATGTTTATCAACCGTCGAATTTCCAAATTCGTTCAGATCAAGCATATCACCGCTGTGAGCCATAGCAAGAGTTAAATCGGTAGTTTCTTCGTTATCCATTTTGTTGAAATAGACAGCCATAGCAAGTGCCGCTGCCTGATAATCGGGAATATCACCTTTTGTATATCCTCTTACAAAAAATTCAATTTCTTCTTTTGTAAGCTTTAATCCCTGCTTTTTATGCTCTATTATATCTGTCATTCTCATAGTATCACGCAGACTTTCTTATAGTTTAAAAGAATGTGGAAGAAGTTCTCCTAATTTTAATTCTTTTATTTTTTCGCCGTTTTCAAGTATTATCAAAAAATTTTCTTTGCAAAATTCACTCATAACCTGCCTGCAAATTCCGCACGGGTAGCAAAAATCATTGCCCGAACCTGAAATTGCTATTTTTTCAAATTCATATTCGCCGTCGCTTATCGCTTTGAATATTACAACTCTTTCTGCGCAAACAGTTGCAGGGTATGATGAATTTTCAATATTTGCACCTGTGTATATTTTTCCGCTTTTCGTCAGTAGGCAAGCTCCGACTTTGAATTTTGAATATGGGCAGTAACTTTTGCTTTTAGCTTCTTTTGCAATTTTTAATAATTCTTTATTATCCATATTTTCACCTACCGCCTGATTAAATTATATACATTTTCACCCTCAAGCTGTTCATTTATACCGAAAAGTGAAAGTGCTGTGTTGCATACAACACCGAATCCGTCAATAGTTTTTAAATTCGTGCATTTAAGCGATTTTGAATATATGATAAGCGGAACATACTCTCGTGTGTGGTCTGTTCCTTTATATCCCGGGTCGCATCCGTGGTCTGCCGTTATCATCAGAAAATCATCATCTTTAAGATTATTGCAAAGTTCAGGCAAGCACCTGTCAAATTCACTTATTGCTTTTGCGTAACCGTCAATATCACGCCTGTGGCCGTACAGCATATCGCAGTCGACAAGATTGGTGTAGCAAAGTCCGTCAAAATTACGCTTTGAAATATCAAGCGTTTTGGCAATGCCTTCTGTGTTGCCTGATGTAAAATAATGCTCACTTAAACCTCTGTGAGCAAAAATATCATATATTTTGCCTACCGCTATGGTATCTTTCTTGTTTTCGCACAAAATATCAACAAGCGTTTTGCCAGGCGGTTCAAGTGAAAAATCGTGCCTTCTCGGTGTTCTGACAAAGTTCCCGTTTTCATCTTTAATAAAAGGTCTAGCAATTACTCTGCCTACTGCATATTTGCCTTTAAGTATTTTTCTTGCAATTTTGCAATAGTTATATAATTCCTCATCACTTACTATGCTTTCGCACGCTGCAATTTGAAATACGCTGTCAGCCGAGGTATAAACAATCAATTTTCCTGTTTTTATATGCTCGTCGCCATAGTCTTTAATAACCTGTGTGCCGGAATACGGCTTGTTAACAAGAGTTTTTCTTCCGCACTCTTTTTCAAATTCATCTATTACTTCTTTCGGAAAACCGTTTGGAAAAGTCACAAGCGGCTTTTTAGATATAATTCCTGCCATTTCCCAGTGGCCTGTGGTAGTGTCTTTGCCGATAGAAAGCTCCCTCAACCTGCCGTATGAAGCATTGTGACTTGCCGAATTATCAAGCCCGACTCCGTCAATTGCAAGAAGTCCCATTTTTTGCATATTAGGCACTTCGAAATATTTTGATTTGGATATTGTTTTTATGGTGCTTGCGCCCTCATCACCAAAAGATTTTGCATCCGGTGCTTCGCCCACACCGAAAGAGTCAAGTACAATTATAAAGCCACGCATTATTATCCCTCTTTCATAATTTTGATAAGCCGGCTTGTGCCAAGTCTGTTTGCACCTAATGAAATGAATTTTTCAGCATCATCAAACGATTTAATTCCGCCGGCAGCTTTAATTTTTTTATTTTTTATATGTTCGCTCATAAGTTTAACATCGTCAAATGTAGCACCGCCTGTGGAAAACCCTGTTGATGTTTTAATATAATTTGCATTTGATTTATCTATTATTTCGCACATTTTGATTTTTTCTTCGTCAGTCAGCAAGCAGGTTTCAATAATTACTTTTAAAACCCTTTTATCACACGCTTTTTTAATTTCGTTGATTTCAAATAATATGTCGTCATATCTTTTATCTTTTAGCATACCGATATTTATCACCATATCTATTTCATCTGCACCGTTTTTAACTGCGTCTGCTGTTTCAAAGCATTTTACTTCGGTGGTGTTATATCCGTTTGGAAAGCCTATTACCGTGCAAATTTTAATTTTGCCGCCAACATACTCCTTTGCAGGCTTTACATATGCGGGCGGTATGCAAACACTTGCTGCATTGTATTTAACTGCGTCATCACAAATAGATTTTATATCTTGCCAGGTTGCCCCTTGCGCTAAAAGTGTGTGGTCCACTTTTGAAAGTATGTTTTGTTTATTCATATGTGTATCTCTCCTTTAGAATATTTAGGCAAAATATCTCTAACTTAATTATATCACTTTGTCGTTTCTTTTCAATATTTAAAAATAAAGAATTCATTAACTTTTATACATTGGCTCAAAAGTGAACTAAGTTAAATATTACAAAGTTATAGTATTGTTGCAAAAGCGTTACAAATGTGTTAAAATTAAAAAGTATGTTAATTAGTAATTTATATATTATTTTATTTGGAGGTTAATATGGGTATATCTGTAAAGATAAAAATGTTAATTAAAAAAATACTTAAATATATTTCCCGTATGTTTTCAAAAACACCGAAAAGAAAGTTTTACTACGGTATGTTTTATAAGCACTGCAAAGTAAAAAGCAATGTAATTTTGGTCGAATCTTTTCACGGTTCAAATATTTCCGATTCATCGCTTGCTTTGGTGCGCCAAATTTTAAAGTCATATCCGGGAAAATATAAAATATATTACGGTACTGAAAATAAAAAAGCCCATACAGAATTTATTAACGAAATAGGGCTTGATGTTAAACTTATTGATGTAACAACTTTCAGATACACCAAAATTCTTGCCACTGCAAAATATCTTATTAACAACAGTTCTTTTCCTGTTTACTTTGTGAAAAAGCCGGAGCAGGTTTATCTTCAAACCTGGCACGGTACTCCGCTTAAAACACTCGGCAAAAAAATGCGTCTTGGTATTGAATCAATGTATAATGTTCAGCATAATTTTCTTCAGGCTGATTATATTACATTTCCTAATGATTTTACCAAGGATGTTATGATGGAGGATTATAACCTTAATGACCTTTATACAGGCAAGGTTGTTATGGCAGGTTATCCGAGAAATGAAATATTCTTCAAAAAAGAAGAGGGCGAAGAGCTTAAAAAGAAGCTTGGTTTAGAGGGCAAAACGGTTTATGCATATATGCCTACCTGGAGAGGTACAAGCAACCACGATATTAACACTGCTGCATATGAAAGCAAGGTTAAAGAAATATTTAAGCTTATTGATAAAAAGCTTGGTGACGAGCAGGTATTTTTCGTAAACTTCCACCCGATATTAAAAGATTCAATTTCTCTTAGTAAATATAAGCATATTAAGCCGTTTCCGAAGGGAATTGATAATTACAGCTTTTTAAACTGTGCAGACGCACTTGTTACCGATTATTCATCTGTATTTTTTGATTATTCACTTACTAAAAAGCCTATTATTCTTTTTATGTATGATTATGATGAATATATGCATGACCGCGGAATGTATATGGATGTTGCAACTCTTCCTTTCCGTAAAATTTATGATGAAAAAGAGCTTGCAAAGGTTCTCGGTGATGAAAGCTTTATGAATGATTCTTATGAAGACACCGAATATTTTAAAACTTTCTTTAAATATGACAGTCCGGATATAAGCGAAAAGTTGCTTAACTTAATGTTTACGGGTGAGCAGGGCGACCTTGCAATTCAGGATTATTCTGCTAATAAAGAAAAGCGTTATAAAGTAATTCACCCGCAAATAGTTAAGGAATACGCACATCTTAACTCTATTTCAAAAATCGCAAAAGATGATAATATAGTTTGCTTTGAAAAGAAATGGTTTAAAGGTGAAGTTGGACCTGCACTTTATGATAATTTCAACGATATGTTTAAATATGTTGTTGTTACAATGACAACACCGAGGTCGTATTTTGAAGATTTACTGTGCCATTTGGGTGTTAAAAGTGTAAAAGACGCAGTTCATAAGCGTGAAATTCAACGAACATTTCCTAACCTTAATATTGACCCTGAATTTATAGATGACATCAGTGCTTTTGAAGAAAACTGCTTTGTAGATGATAGGGATATTGTGCGTTGCAACACCAAAAGTGTTTCAAACTCAAACAGAAAAATTGCAGTTTCACTTAATGCAAAGGGATATGATTTTGAAGAAATTGCAGTATTAAATAATAAGCGTGTAATTCAAAAAACTCTGCCTCTTACAGAAGAAAATAAGCAAACAAAGAGTTTTGAAATTCCGCTTGATATTCTTATTGAAAATCTTATTGTGTATAATAAGCAAAAGTATACCGTCGGCGTAATTGCTTATGATAAAAAGAAAGGCAAAAAATGTTTAGTCGTTGCGTCAATCAAAAAAGCAAAGGACGGCGATATATCAAAAAGATTTTGTGAGCCGCTTTTTGCAAATTATACCTTGCCGAAAGCATATTTTGATACCGACCTTAAAAAGCTTGTTGACGCAAATAACGACAGAACTAAAAAGATGTTAAAGCTTTATGATTTAACACCGACTGTTTATGAAGTTGCCGCAAGTCCGTTTTATGATGAAAGGCGAGAATTTAATCTTTATTTCGGCAAAAAGGAAGATGCTTTGGAAGCAATATATCCGCCGTGTAAGCTTAAAAGCCTTAAAACGAAGGGCAACCGCCTTGAACTTGTGTTCAATATTCCTAATGACCAAAACGCTGAATTTGAAGGCCTGGTGCTGAAATACAGAAGCGTTATTGAAAATATTGAAATTCCTTTTAATTGCAACCTTGAAAAGAAAGAGGGTTATACCAAAGTAACCGCCACTCTTGATTTTAACGGTGAAATGCCGCTTAAAGAAATTTATTGGGATGTCAGGGCTGTGGTTGAAAAATACGGTGCAAAGCAGTATGTTAAGCTTGGTTACAACGGTATTGCAATTAAGCAAAAGCTTTATTTTTCAAATGTTCAATGTGATGTTGATGATAAGCATATCATTTTCCCGTACTTTAACAAAAAAGGTATAATTAACTTCTGCTTTAGAGAGAGAAGCGAATATGATACAGCCGAAATTAAGCGCAGGGAAGTTCTGGCATATATTCTTTATATTTTAACCGGCCTTTTCTTAAGCCACAAAAAGATTTGGATAGTTTATGAAAAATTCTGCAAAATGGCGCAGGATAACGGTTATTATTTCTTCAAGTATTGTATGGAAAATCTTGATGAAAAAGAGAAAAAGAATATTTATTATGTAATTGATAAGCGTTCTGACGAATATAAAAATGTAGAAAAATACGGTAAGAATGTTATTGATTTTATGAGTGTAAAGCATATGCTTTATATTATGTCAATGGCAGTTTGCGTATCAAGTGATTCAAAATCACACCTTTACGCTTGGAGAACAAAGCCAAGTCTTGTAAAGCGTGCTATTGGGCAGAAAAAGGAACTTTTCCTCCAGCACGGTGTAACTGCACTTAAGCAGGTTCATCAGCTGTTTGGTAAAAAGGGTACAAGCTCGATGGAATATTTTGTTACAACCGGCAGGGTTGAGCAGGAAATTGCAATAAATGAGCTTGGATATAATGAAAAAACTGCGCCTATTACAGGTTTTGCAAGGTGGGATGTGCTTAAAGATAAGCAAAGTGATAAGGAAAAGTTCATTCTCCTTATGCCTACTTGGCGCTCGTGGCTTGAAGAGGTAAGCGATAATCAATTCTTGGCAAGTGATTATTATAATAAGTATTCTTCACTTCTTCAAAGCCCAAGGCTTAATCAAATTCTTAAAGATACAAATACTCGTCTTATTTTCTATATTCACCCTAAATTTGCGGGCTATATTGATAATTTTAAAGCCGCTGTCAGCAGCAGGGTAACTTATATTCCTTTTGGCAAAATTCCTCTTAATGAGCTTATGATGCGCTGCTCAATGCTTATTACCGATTATTCAAGCGTTTGCTGGGATGTTTATTATATGGATAAGCCTGTTCTTTTCTATCAGTTTGACTATGATATGTATAATCAGGCTCACGGTTCATATATCAATATGGAAACAGACCTTTTCGGTAACCGTTCAACTACCGAGGATGCACTTTTAAACGATGTTGAATATTTTGCAAATAACGGTTTTGTAGAAAATGAAAAAGACCGCATTGCCGCACCGAAATATTTTGAGTATAGGGATAACAATAATTCAAAGCGAATATATGATTTCTTGAAAAACAATAACTATTAAAAAGCAAAGCGCCGTTGCGATTTCGCAACGGTGCTTTGCTTTTATTTGCTTTATTTGTTTTTGATTTTGCCTACTCTTAAAGCTCTGAGTGAATTTGCTATTGCAATAAGGCAAACACCTACATCGCCGAACACTGCAAGCCACATCGCATTTTCGTCAAATATTCCTATTGCACATCCTATGATAATCAAAAGTTTTACTGCAATTGCAAAAATAATGTTTTCGTGTACTATGCGAATAGTCTTTTTCGCAACCTTTTTGCCGATTGCGAGTTTTGAAAGTGAGTCGCCCATAATAACCATATCCGAAGCTTCAACCGCAATATCCGAGCCGGCACCGCCCATTGCAACGCCTACATCGGCTTGCGATAATACCGGTGCGTCGTTTATTCCGTCACCGGTGTAAACAACCGTACTGCCGTTTTTTTGAAGTTCACTTACTATGTTTGCTTTTTCGTCAGGCATCAGGCGTGAGTATACTGTGTCAATTCCGGCTTTGCTTGCAATATCTTTTGCAATTTCCTCTTTATCGCCCGTCATCATAACGGTTTTTGCAATGCCGAGTTTTTTAAGTGCTTTAAGTGCGTCTTTGCTGTCTTGCTTAATTATATCGGCAAATACGATGTCACCCATAAATTCGCTTTCGCTGCAACAATATATTGCTGTGCCTATTACATTTGTTTCTTTGAAATCATTGCAATGTTCTTTCATCAGTTTTTCATTGCCTACATAATATTTAACTCCGTCAACAATTGCTGAAACACCAAGTCCTGCATAGGTTTTTGAATCTTTTACTTCGCATTCGTCTGCATAATGCCCAAATGCAACATTGATGCTTTTTGCAATAGGGTGGTTTGAATATCTTTCACATGCCGCAATGATTTTTAAAAGCTCTCTGTGCTGATTATCTTTGCAATGGCAATGATTATGCTCGCAGGTTACAAACTCAAATTTACCGTTTGTAAGTGTACCTGTTTTGTCAAACACACCTGTATCCGCCTTTGCAAGTGTTTCAAGGTAATTGCCGCCTTTAACGAGTATTCCCTCTCTTGAGCAAGCACCTATGCCTGCAAAAAAGCTGAGCGGTATTGAAATTACAAGTGCGCACGGGCAGGATACTACAAGTGCCGAAAGACCTCTGTAAAGCCATTCGTGCCATTGCCCGTTAAAGAAAAGCGGAGGTACTACCATAATAAGTACAGCAATTAAGCATACAATAGGAGTATAAATTCTTGCAAATCTTGTAATGAATTTTTGAGCATGGCTTTTTTTATCTTGTGATTTTTCAAGCATATCAAGTATGCGTGATACGGTTGAATCCTTGTATTCTTTTTCAGCCTTTACTGTTACCGTACCGTCAAGGCTGACTGAACCTGCAAGTACACTGTCGCCCACACCTTTGGTAACAGGAATTGTTTCACCCGTTAATGATTTCATATCAAATTGCGATGTTCCGTTTGTAATTACACCGTCAATATCAAGCTTTTCGCCCGGGCGAATAATCATTAAATCACCGATTTTTACTTCTTCGGGTGAAATAGCTTTTTCTTTTTCTCCGTCTATGATATTAACAACTTCAACTTTTGCTTCAAGCATATTTTTTATTGATTTTCTGCTTTTATCAAGTGCAAGTCCCTGCAAAAATTCACCTATTGTGAATAAAAATACGACCATACAGCCTTCGCTGTATTCGCCTACTGCAAATGCGCCTAATGACGCAATAGTCATAAGCAAATTTTCGTTAAAAATATCTTTATGCATTACACCTTCAACAGCTTCTTTGATAATATCAAAGCCTACAATTAAATATGAAAGCATAAAGCATACTAAAAATGAAAAATCAGGTAAATCAATTTTTCCTTTTTCTGCAACTTCGTTTAATATGTAACCGGCAATGAGGAAAAATCCACCGCCGATTAGCTTAAATAAAAATTGACCTTTATTTATATCTTCATGATTGTGTTCGCATGAGCAAGCGTGTTCATGATTATGCTCACAGCAACATTCATCATGTGTGTGTTCGTGATTATCAGCCATATTTACACCTCGTTATTTTATGATATACACTAATATAGTTTAATAAGTTGTAATTGTCAACTGTTTATTTTCATCAATGCTGCCAAGTGCAATGTCTGCCATTTTAGTTTCTCTGTTTGCAAGTATTTTTTTGATTTCGTTTTTATCAATAGGGCATCTTTCAATTTCTTTTTCAACAAATTTTCCGTCACAAATAACATCGTATGAAAGTCCCTCTCTTATAGGTGCAAAATTAAAATCTTTTGGGTTGAGAGGTCTTTTTTGCGGTGTCGGCATAAAGCTGATACTTCCCGTAATTTCCATAATTGCACTGTCAATATCCGTTAAGTTGAAATAACCGCTTACCCTCGCGCTTGCAATCAAATCATCAATATCAAGCTTTGCTTTTTTTAAGTTTTTCTTTATTACTTTTCCTTTTTGCATAATTATGATAGGTTCGCCCGAAATAAATCTTCTTGCCTTTATGCTTTTTTGCGTAATTACAGACAGCAGTAAGCCTATAATTGCCCAAACCGCCATTGCAGTAATGCCTTTCCACCATTCAAGTTCAAGATTCGTCGACATTTCGGCAGCTATTGAACCTATTGTAATTCCTATAACATAATCAAAAAAGCTCATTTCATTTATTTGCCTGTAACCCATAAGTTTGGTAAGCAAAAATAAAACTACCATTGCTGTAACAGATAAAATAATAATTTTAGCAAATTCCATTAAAATCACCGTTATTATTTTGCACAGTATTTTTAATTTTATATATAAAAAATCAGCGATAGGCACATCACCTACCGCTGGTTGAAAAAATGCAATTATTTAATAACAGTACCGATTGTGTTTGGCGCCATACCGGCAGCATTTGCTTCATCGGTGTCAATATGCATTGCAAGTGCATATGAATCTGAAACTCTTACTACAACATCACCGAAAGTAAGATTTCTTCCGTTTGATGTAGGAATGGCAACTGAAACGATTTCACCGTTTGAAAGTCCCATTTTTTCAGCGTCTGCTGTTGTAGCATGAATGTGTCTTTTAGCAGCAATTACACCCTTTGTAATTTCAATTTCACCTGCCGGGCCTACAAGCTTGCAGCTTCCTGTTCCCTCAAGGTCGCCGCTTTCTCTTACAGGTGCGTTAACACCGATTGAGCGTGCGTCGGTAAGTGAAAGTTCAACCTGTGTTTCTTTTCTGCATGGGCCGAGGATTGATACAGCAGGGAATTCGCTTTTTGAACCGATTACTCTTACTCTTTCGTTTGAAGCAAATTGGCCCGGTTGTGAAAGCTCCTTTTTAACTGTAAGTTCATATCCCTTGCCGAAAAGTGTTTCCAAATCTTCCTTTGAAAGATGAACATGTCTTGCTGAAATTTCAACTAAAACTTTGTTTTCCATATGTAAATCTCCTTAAATTATATATGCACATAAATATGCATTTTAATCTCTTATATTTTATACCTATTTTGATTGTATTTCAACCATAAATTTGATATAATACCTTTGGTGATGAAAAATGACATTAGATGAACTTGAAATAAAATGTAAAAATTGCACAAAATGCGATTTGTGCGAAGGCAGAACAAATCTTGTATTCGGTATCGGCAAAAAGGATGCCGATATTATGCTTATAGGTGAGGGCCCGGGTGAAAACGAGGATTTGCAGGGGCAACCTTTTGTTGGCAGAAGCGGTCAGCTGCTTGATAAATTTCTTGCAAGCGTTGACCTGTCGCGTGATAAAAATGTATATATTGCAAATATGGTTAAATGCCGCCCTCCTAAAAACCGTGACCCAAAACCCGAAGAGCAGGATATGTGCATAAATTGGCTTAGGGAGCAGTTTAAAATTATCAAGCCTAAAATCGTAGTGTGCGTCGGCAGAATTTCTGCGCAAAAGCTTATTGATAAAAACTTTAAGGTGACACAGCAGCACGGTCAGTTTATAGATAAAAACGGTACTCTTTTTATGGGTACATACCATCCGGCAGCAATTTTGAGAAATCCTAACAATAAGGAATTTGCTTTTGCCGATTGGCTTGCTTTAAGAGATAAAATTGATGAACTCGGCATAGAAATTTAATAATTAAAAATGGCGATGAGAATGTAGAGCTCATCGCCATTTAACTTTATTTAAGTATTTCGTCTGCCAAATTTGATAAAGCTTCTATGTCACTTTCCTTAACGGTTGTTTTAATTGTGACAGTGTTTTCAATTAAATCAATATTTTTCATCTGTTCAAATTCAGCTTTCATAGCTTTAACCGCACTTGGTGCCCACGATGCGTTTTCAACAAGTGCAACGCGTCTGTTCTGGTAAAGCTTTGATTTTAAATGATGAATAAAATCAGCCATTGGTAAAAATACGCCGCCGTCATAGCTTGGCGCCATACATAAAAGGGTACTGTATCTGAACGCGTTTTCAACACACTTTGCCATATCATCTCTTGAAAGGTCGCCAATTGCAACTTTGGCTGCACCCTTGGTTTCAAGTATTTCTTTCATTTTGTTTGCTGCCTCGGCTGTGTTGCCGTGCATTGATGCGTATGCTATAAATACACCCTCATCTTCAGGTTCATATGCTGCCCAAGTTTTGTAAAGATTCAAAACTTCAGGTATTGTGTCTGTTAATACAGGGCCGTGAAGAGGGTAAATGGTATTTATTTCAAGTGTACTTGCTTTTTTTAGTAGATTTGAAACAGGAAGCCCGTATTTGCCTACTATGTTAAAATAATATCTTCTTGCTTCGCAATTCCAGCTTTCGTCAGCATCAATTGCACCGAATTTGCCGAATGCATCGGCAGAAAACAGAGCTTTTTCGCTTATTTCATAGCTCAACATAACTTCAGGCCAATGCACCATAGGTGCAAGAATGAATTTAAGTGTATGATTTCCGAGTGAAAGCTCATCACCCTCACCGACGGTTAAAACATTTTCTGATTTGATGCCGAATTGCCCAAGCATACTTTTTGCTTTGGCTGTGCAAACAAGTGTTATATTCGGATACATTTCAATAACTGTATTTACATTTGCCGAATGATCAGGTTCAAGATGCTGGATAATAAGATATGTAGGTTCTTTTCCGGCAAGTGCATTTTTTAAATTATCAAGCCATTTTGATGTTACAATTTTATCAACGGTATCCATAATTGCGATTTTTTCATCGTCAATTAAATATGAATTGTAAGCCATTCCGTTTGGAACCGTATATTGCCCTTCAAATAAATCAAGGTCGTGCGTGCTTGCACCGATGTATTTAATGCTTTCGCTTATTGCCATATATCTCTCTCCTTAAGCTTTGTTTAATAAGATTATATCACAATATGAAATTTTGTTCAATAAGCACTATTCATCCGTGGGACTTGTTATGGTTTTTCCGTTTGGAAATGTGAGCTTTTTGCTTATTTCGTCACAATTATCTAAATCAATTTTGTTTCCGTTTATTGAAAATGTCGATTTTTGTATAGTACTGTATTCTATACCGTTTTCATCAACTGCGACATATTCCAAATTAAATGTATTATGCTTATAAAATTTATCAAAGCTTGTTTTTATTTTGACGCTTGATACATAAAGCTTATCGTTATATACTCTGAATTCCTTTGTAAAATAAGGCTTTTCATCATCAAAATAAGCTTTTACATATCCTTTTTTTACTTTCGCTTTTGATACAATGCGGAAGTTTATATAATCATCAAGTTCGGCGGTAATATATCCGTCGGAATAATTAGCGGGTATTGAAATACTGTCACTGTTAAAATAATCATCAATAAAATCCATTGATAAATCGGCTTTTTCAATTGTTTCACCGTCATTTGTTTGAATTGTATATTTGTCATATGTTGTATCAACTGTGGTTTGAACTGTAAAGTCACCGTTATTGTTTTCAAGTTCAACTTCTTTTATTGTTCCGTCTTCCTGCGGTGCATTAAAAGTTACTTTTAAGTTTTTAGAATACTTTTCAGGTGAATATGTTATGCTTATGGTTGCTAGCCAAGGTTTGCTTTTATCTATATCCAATACCTTATAATCAACATAGTTTAAAATTTTGTATGATGTGGAATCCAAATCGTCATCTGAATCATCATTATTATAATGTGTATTGTTTGCAATGTTTTGCATATTGTTTTCTGCGGCGGTTAATCTTGTGCTTAAATTACCGATATTGAAAAATGCAATTGCCAAAACAACAGCAAGAATTATCACGCTGATTTTCCATTTTGTATTTAGTTCGTTTATTTTTCTTGTGCTTGCTTCGTTTTCAAGCGATATAAGCTCATTTATATATTCTTTCGCATAATCACTTATGTTTTCACCCTCACTGCCCGGTGAGGTTAAGCCTAAAAGCTCATCCATAGTTACGCCGAAATATTCGGCAAGTGCAGTCAGTTTTTTTAAATCCGGCATAGCTGTACCGTTTTCCCATTTTGATACAGTTTGGCGGGAAACATTCAAATTCTCTGCAAGTACTTCTTGTTTAATATCTTTTGCTTTTCTGAGTTCTCGTAAATTTTCACTAAAATTCATACAGGCACCTCCTTGTATGTTTATCTCTGAAAATATCATACCAAAGAAGTGCCTGCATTTCAACATATTATCGGTTTTCAAAATGTAAACTTACGGTTGCAACGCCCGAAAAAGCGCGGCAAATTAAATTTATTCACAAATTAAAAGACCGTAGCCTTTTTCTCTTTTATAAATAATTTTAGTTTCACCGTCAAGTCCGAGATATACGAAAAAGCTGTGACCGAGCATTTCCATTTGAACTATTGCTTCGTCATCACTCATCATATTAGGAGAAATGGTTTTCCTCCTCTTAATATCAACACTTGATGAATCAAATTGGTCAAAATCATGCATTGTAATATCATCAAGCGGGGCAACAGCCTTTGCAATTTCATCAATTCCGCCTTTTCTCTTTTTATCAACAAGAAATGTTTTTAATTTCCTCAGCTTTCTCTTGAGGTCGTCAACAGCCATATCAACAACCGGTTCAATTCTGTCTGCTCTTGCCTCACCTCTGATGAATGAGCCTACATTTACTACTGTTATATCGCACTTGTAGCCATCTTTTTTCTTGGCAAGTGTTACATCAAATTCTGCTGAATCAGGGAGCATTTTTTCAATTCTTTTAAGCTCCTTTTCAATTCCGTCTTTTGTTCCTTGCTTGAGTTCAAATCCTCTTGCTGTAATGTTAATCATAAATGTTTACCTCCTGTGTTTAACTTGGGGGTATAGGCAAAGTTTGCTGAAAAAGAATAACCTATCCCTTATCTTAATTATACACCTAAATGTTAATAAATTGTAGTATTTACTTTAAATTATTTTTTTGGTATAATTAAATAAGTGTATTGTTTTTTATTTTAGAGGATTAGGTTATGTATAAGAAAAAGAGAAACGATATTGATAAACTTAAAACACTTTTTTTCGGCAAGGATTTGAGAGTAACCGAAGGGGACGCGTATACCGAGGTTCGCAAATATGATTTTTCAAGCTATTATCCCGAAGAAAATTATATAAAAAAGCAGAGTAAACCCCGTAAAAATGTGGTTGATATTAGGGAATACGGTGCAGATGTTCAAAATTCAAATAATGCACCTTTTATCAATAAAGCTATTGAAAAAGCATCTCAAATCGGCGGTGTGGTCCTTGTTGACGGGGGAGATTATGTTACCGCAACCGTAAATCTTTTATCTAACGTTACTCTTTTCATTACCAAAAATTCATCCCTTTGTGCTAATGAAACAGGTAAGGGATACGAAAGCAAAAAAGCTATTTTATATGCCGAAAACTGCGAAAACATTTCACTTAAAGGCGGCGGAAAAATTAAAGGTAACGGCCATCTTTTCGGCTTTGAGCCTGTGGCAAGTGAAAATAACACAACACCGCCAAAATATATAGATGTAATTGAAATGCGAAAAGATTACAGAAGCCAGCTTCGTTTTGCACACCCAAGCAAGTACGGCGGCCCTATATATTTTAAAAATTGCAAAAATATTTCGGTGGATAATTTTATTATAGAAAACAGTGCATATTGGACTTTTAAAATTTCAAATTGTGAAAATGTTGATATTAAGAATTTCATCATAAATAATAACCGCAATGTTGCCAATGCCGACGGAATTGACATAGCAGGAACAAGTAATGTTAATATTTCGCATTGCTTTATTTCAACAGCGGATGACGGCATAGTAATTAAAAATGCAAGCTGGCTCGGTAATACCGATGTTATGAAGAATATTAAAATTTCCGATTGTGAAATTATCAGCAGAACAAATGCAATAAAAGTCGGCACGGAAACTACATATGATATATCTGATATTTATATAAATGATTGCAAATTATTTATGACTGATTTATATCCGGGTAGCGTGTCGGGCATTTCGCTCGAAGCGTGTGACGGAACGGTGCTTAGCAATATAAATATTGATAATATCACTATGGATCGTTGCACCTGCCCTATATTTATCCGCCTTGCAAACAGAAACAGGGCGGCCGAAGTTAATAGCCAAAGCGCAAATGCAATTGAATTCGGCAAAAAAGGTAAAGGCGGCGCGGATTCAAATGTGTTTAGGTTCAATATGCTCAGTGAAGTAAGGGATATAAATATTTCCAATATTACTGCAACGAGAGTTGAACTTCCGGTTATCATTGCCGGATATAAGCAGTTTTGCATAACCAAAAGAGTTAAAAATGTAACGCTTAAAAATATTTTCCTTGATTATTATGCTTGTGAAGAAACTGTGGATAAACGCAGATTTATCCCTGAATATGCAAAAACATATCCTGAAGGCTGGCGGTTTAGAAATCTTCCGTCATATGCACTTTGGAGTAGGCATACCCAAAATTTAAAGCTTGAAAACTTTAATTGCAATCACCCTGTTGCAACTTGGAAAAAGGATATAATAAATATAGATGATATATAACAAAAGACAGTGTAGAAATAGTCAAATTGTAAATTTCTACACTGTCTTTTTAGTTTTATTCTTCGTCTTCAGCTTTTGGATATTTTAAATCTTCTTTAGTCCAATCTTTAATTACTTCAAGAAAAGCTTTTGATTCTTCTTTAGCCTGCGGCAGATTATGGTCAAGGCAGTTGCCGCATTCTTTTGGTGACGCACCCGGAATAACACCCCAATAATCAGCTATAAACTGAAAAGCCTCTTTAATAAGCTTGATTGAATAATTATCACTCAAGCTTCTTGTAAGAAAATAAAATCCTGTTCTGCAACCCATTGGGCCGAAATAAATTATGTTATCGCCAAATTCTGTATTTCTTACATAAGTTGCAAAAAGATGCTCAATTGTGTGCATTGCGGCGTTAGTCATTACCGGCTCTTTGTTTGGCTCGCGCATACGAATATCATAAGTTGTTATATCATCATCAATTCTGCTGATATAAATTCCTCTTTTGAGGATATTGTGGTCAATTTGAAAACTCGGAATAGTTTTCATTTTACTTCAACTCCTGTTAAAAATGATTTATTTTGTGTGATTTTGTAAGTGTCTTCGCCCGAGAAAAATTGATTTATCATATTTAATGCATCAATTTTAGATAATTCAAATAAGTCTTCAAAACTTTTGCTTCTTTTTATCTTATCATAAGGTGAAGTCCATATCTTTCGCTTTATATTACCATATTTTTTTGCATTTTCCAAGTCTTTTGGGCGCATCAAAGCACTAAATTTAAAGTTTTTTAAAAACGGGGCGCATAAATAATCAATTATTTTAACTATTTTTTCTTTTCTGCCGGTTTTATCCGTCGTAAGCTTTTGAATATATTTAATATCTTTTATTGCGGTTATGGCATCGTTTGGTGTTATATTGCTTTTTGTTACAGCGTTTGTAATATAGCTTATCATTTTGCCAAGTTCTTCAAGCTCAAGGTTGCTGAAGTTTAATGTGCCTGCCGTGTCAAAAAGATGCGGTTTTTTTATATTCATTCTTTTTGATAAAAGATAAGTATCCATTGAAAACTCAATAATATTATGCGCTGTGTGGCTGTTAAGTTTTTTTAACTCATCAGTCATTTTGTTTTGCAAAAAATAAACATACGGGTGGCAGTTTCTGTCAAGCACATAGTGCAAAATAAATCCGGTGGCATATGATTTCGCAATTTCAACTTGGTTTGATTTTGAGATATATTCACGCATATTTTCAAAAATTTCACTCGGCTTTGCACGGTGCAGCTTTGAACCTGTTTTTCTTAATGATTTGCCGAGCATCCAGGGCATAATCCTGTGGTCAAAAAATATATCAGGCCCTTGCGTGCCGATATAATATGCCGCTTCGTCTAATTTAAAGTCGACTTGATTTTCAATTTTATCTTTCAGTTCCTTGGCAAAAATATAGTGGGTTGAATATGCCGGCATTAAATCAGTCCTTTAAAATCTTTTGGAAAGTCACTGTCAACAGTGACTTTTTCGTGAGTTATAGGGTGGGTGAAATATATCGTTTTGCAGTGGAGTGCCTGCCTGTTTATCTTTTCGCAGTTGCCGCCGTAAAGAGTATCGCCCAAAAGCGGTGCGCCTAAATGTGAAAAATGAACTCTTATTTGATGTGTGCGTCCTGTTTCAAGGTTTAATTTCAGCAGTGTGTTTTCACCATCGGTTTTAATAGCTTCATAGTGCGTTATCGCTCTTTCACCATCATCAAATACACCGCGTTCAATAATGCTTTCCTGTACTCTTCTGATAGGTAAATCAATTGTTCCTCTGCCCTCAAATTTGCCTGAAACCACAGCGTAGTAATCTTTTTTTATTTTGCCTGCAAGCTTGCTTGCCGCAAGTTCGTTTTTTGCAATAAGTACAAGGCCGCTTGTATCTCTGTCAAGGCGATAGACTGCCCTGAAGGCGCAGTCGCTCTCCATATAGCAGGCGGCAACATTTGCAAGTGTGTCACCCCTGTGATTTCTGCTTTCGTGAACGGGCATTAGCGGCGGCTTGTTGAGTACTAAAATATCCTCGTCATTATATGCAACCTTTACATTTTCACATTTGAATTTTTCGGGCATTTTTCCGCTGTTTTTAATATTGACAGTGAGGTTGTCACCGCTTTTTAATACTTCAATGGCTTTGGCAAATTTACCGTTTAGCTTTATTCCGTTTTCATTCTGCTTAAGTTTAGTCAACAGCGCACTTGATACACCGAAATTTCTTAAAAAATCCCTTATCATCAGTCCGCTGTTTTTATCATCAATTTTAAATATAATCTCTCGCATAACATTATTATATAACAAAATCGGGAACATAGCAATGCTCCCGATTGATTTAGAAACTGTATGAAACGATTATGCCCCCGTCGGACGCATAAAGTGAATTAAGACCCGACGCTTTAAGTATTTCAACATTGCCGAATTTAGCCTTTTCGCAGATTTTTGCGGCAACCTGTTTTGCTCTGTCCTCACAGCAGACATAAGAAACAACAAGCGTTTCACCGCTCAAATCCTTGCCGTCAAGCTCGCCTGCGATAAGGTTACTCATCTTCATCATAGCACGGTTGAGCGTGATGTCTTGAGCCGCAAGTGAAATGTTGCCTTGGTCTGTTCTTCTGCAAATAAGCTTAACTCTTATTTTTTCAAGCACCTTAGCCGCAAGTGCAAAGAGCCTGCCGTTTGATTTAAGCGCATCCAAACTTTCAAGGCAGAAGTAAAGGCCGGTGTTGTTGACAATATATGCATCAATTTCCTTTTGTATATCCTCTGCATTTTTACCGCCGTCTGCAAGTTCTTTTATCTTTTTTGCCACAATTGTTTCAATGCCGGATGTTGCAAGTGAGTCAAAAACAATGATTTTTTTATCATCACCAAACTCTTCTTCGTAAAGCATTTTACCTTGGAGTGCGCTGTTATAAGTTCCGCTTAACTGATTTGTGATTGTTAAAACAAAAACGGCATCATAGTCGCCCTCATACGCTTTTTTGAATGCATCAGGTGCAGGGCAGGCAGATTTTGCATTTCCTCCGTTTGCCTTCATTCTTGAAATAAAATCGTCTTGGTCAAAATTTTCATCATCAAAAATTCTGTATTCGCCTATTTCAAGTGTAAGCGGTACGATTTCAAAATCCTGCCAGTTTTTCATATCGGCTGTCAAGTCACAACAGCTGTCTGCTACAATTTTATATTTCATAATTTTATCCTTTATAAATATTATATTGGAAAATAATTATAACCTTTTTATACCATTTAGTCAACATAAACGGATAAAATCGTCTTGTAAATTTGATTAAATAGACAACATCAGACAAGTTGACAAAATGTGAACAAATGCGCTACAATACCAAAATACAAAGGAGGGGGAAAATGAGGTATATAGAAATTGACGAACAGCAGAAAAATGTTCCTGTGTTTAAAAATGTAATTTATGCACTTAAGATTACTTGGAAAGCTGATAAAAGACTTCTTTTGGGCTATATTTTGCAGGAGGGATTTTTTGCGATTTTTTCAAAATATCTTCAAAATATTTTGTTTTTAAAAATACTTCTTGATGTAGTAAGCCAAAATCGTGATTTTAAAACTTATGTTAAAGAACTTTTGCTTTTTGCCCTTATTTCGTTTTTTGTTAAAATCTTTCAGTGGTGGGGTATGAAAACAGAGCAGATTGCGACTAAAAGGGTACTTAAATATCTTAATAATATGGTGTTTGAAAAGGCGATAAGTCTTGATGTTTCGTGCTATGAGGACCCGGCTTTTTATGATAAATACCAGCGTGCCACTCTTGTTTTAACAAATAGCTTTTTTGATTTGATATGCTATGATTTTGCGTCTTTTATTGCTGATGTTATTGCTCTTATTTGTGTAATTACAACTGTTGCAGTAATCAATCCGGTTTACGTTCTTTTTTTGGTTCCTATATTTTTTGTATTCTTTATCGAGCTTGTAAAAAGCAAATGCGTATATAAGCGCGATATGGAAATGACAACTAACAATCGTGTTAAAGCATATGTTCAAAGAACCGTGTTTTTGCGTGATTTTTCAAAGGATATAAGAACTTCAAACATTTTTGCAGTGATTATGAAAAGGTTTGAAGCCTCAATTAAAGCCAATATCGAAATACTTAAAAGGTACGGAGTTAAACTGTTTTTATACAGTATGGTAAGTTCACTTTTCAGTGAAGTTATTCCAATTGTGGGTACTCTTTCTTACGCAGGTTATGAATTTGTTACGCTTGGCAGTATGACTGCGTCAAATTTCAGTGTCGTTATGTCATCAATAACTTCGGTCAGCATTGCTACTATTGATACTACGGAATGTTTTGATGAAATGACTCTTATGGCACTTTATTTTCAAAATTTGAGAGAGTTTTTTGAATATGAGCCAAAGATTAAAACAGGCACAAAAAAAGCTGAAAAATTTGAAAGTTTAGAGTTTAAAAATGTTTCGTTCAAATACCCAAGCGCACAAAAATATTCACTTGAAAATGTCAGCTTTAAGCTTACAAAAGGGGAACGCCTTGCAATTGTAGGTGTAAACGGTGCCGGCAAATCCACTCTTGTTAAATTGATTTTAAGATTTTATGACGCTTCAAGCGGTCAAATTTTATATAACGGTGTTGATATTAAAGAGTATGAACTTTCTTCACTTCGTAATGCTTTTGCAACCGTTTTTCAGGATTATAAAAATTTTGCAATTTCCGTTTTTGAAAATGTTATGTGTCGTGAATGTGATGAAAATGATAAAAAAATTGCCAAAAAAGCACTTGAGCAAAGCGGTGCTTGGAGCAAGGTGTCAACCCTGAAATACGGCGGTGATACATCACTCACCCGTGAATTTGATGAAAACGGTGCAGGCCTTTCGGGCGGCGAAAATCAAAAGGTTTCAACTGCAAGGCTTTTTGCCAAGGATTTTGAAATAGCTGTTTTGGATGAACCAAGCTCCGCTCTTGACCCAATTGCAGAATATAAAATGTATGAAAACCTTATTGATGTAACAAAGGGTAAGACTGTTATTTTTATTTCCCACAGGCTTTCAAGTGCAGTGCTCAGTGATAATATAATCGTGCTTTCAAACGGTAAAATTATTGAACAGGGCAGTCATAATGAACTTATGAAAAACGGCGGGGAATATGAAAAAATGTTTACTCTTCAAGCCTCAAATTATGAAAAGGAGGGTGTATCTGATGAAAATTAAAGTAAAGCGAAAAGATGAGCATAGTATGTTTTCAAATATGATGTTTTTTATGTCACTCCTTTTTAAAGCGTCACCGCTTCTTGTTATCGGCGAGCTTATTTGGGGCGTTATGAATAATTTACCTAGTACACTTATCAGCGTTTTAGGAATAAAATATGTTATTGATATTGCCGCTTCGGGCGAAAGGCTGAACCGTATTTATTATGTTGTTTTGGTTTGCGCAGGGTTGTTAATTATAAGCAAGCTTATTTGCTTTTTATATCGTGAATTTTTCTGGAATGTTCAAAAGGAAATTGCATATTTTAACCTTAACCGTCAGCTTTATGAAAAGGCAAAGTCGCTTGATTTGGAGTCATATGATAATCCTGATTTTTATAATAATTTTATTTTGACTATTGAATCTTCAAGCGACAATATTCAAAATCTTTTGGGTTTAGTCAGGCGGTATTTTGCAAATGTTGTTTCACTTTTGACTGTATCGTCAATTCTTTTAACTATCGACCCGCTTTGTCTTGTAATTATACTCGGCACTATTTTGATTTTTCTTCCTATCAGCCATATTATAAGTGATTTACAGGTTGAAAGGCGAATTGAAAATACAAAATATCACAGGCGTTCCGATTATTTTCAGCGTATTTTCTATTTGCAGGATTATGCTAAAGAAGTAAGAATGAATAATATTCATCCGCTTTTAATCAGCAGGTATAATGACGCTGCCGATGATGTAATTGCCAATCAAAAGAAATATTGGACTAAAATACCAAGGCTTTATTTTATTCAGGAAATGGGCGTGCAAATAATTGGTTTTATGTTTGTTTTGCCGCTTTATCTCGGCTATCTTGTGCTGGTTAAAAAGACGATTACACCGGGTGATTTTGTTGCAAGTTTTAACAGCGCATATTCAATTGCAATAAGTATAAATTTCCTTACCGTATGGGGTGTTGCTCAATTTGGTGAACGGGCAAAGCTGATAGAAAAATATCGTGGCTTTTTAAAAAGCGATTTCAAAATCAAAGACGGTAAAGATGTTGCAAAAATCAGAGAGCCGAAGGAAATTAAGATTGAAAATCTGTCTTTCACATATCCGGGAAATGATGAACCTACGCTTAAAAACATCAATCTTACCATTAAGCCTTATGAAAAAATTGCACTTGTAGGTTTTAACGGCGCAGGTAAAACAACGCTTACAAATCTTCTTTTAAGGCTTTATGATTCAACAAGCGGCTCAATTAAAATTGATGGTAAAAATATCAATGATGTTACAATTCAAAGCCATAGAAACAGATTTGCGGCAGTCTTTCAGGATTTTCAGCTTTTTGCTTGCTCTGTCGGTGAAAATGTTGCTTTGAGTGATATATTTGACGGTGACAGAGTTATGAATTCGCTTGAACACAGCGGCTTTACCAAACCTCTTTCCCACGGAGTTAATACCGAACTTTTAAGAGAATTTGATGATGAGGGTGTTATGCTTTCCGGCGGAGAAAGCCAAAAGGTTGCAATTGCAAGAGCGTTTTATAAAAAATGCCCTTATGTAATTCTTGATGAACCGTCGGCAAACCTTGACCCTGTTGCCGAATATAATCTTAATCAGGCAATGCTTGATGCTGCAAAGGATAAAACAGTTATCTTTATTTCACATAGGCTTTCAACTACGGTAGATGCTGATAAAATTTATGTTATGGAAAACGGTGAAATAATAGAATCAGGCTCACACGACGAACTGATGAAACTAAATAAAACTTATGCTTATATGTTTAATTTACAGGCAGAAAAATATAAGAACTGATAATAAAAAGTGCGTTCCTTACAGGAACGCACTTTTTATTTTAACGGTTATTTTCCGATTATTTTTCTTGCTTTTTTAATTTGGTTTTCAATACTTGAAACGCTTGGCCCGCCTTCAACAAGCCTGTCATTAACGCATTTTTCAAGGTTTATTGCGGTGTATACGCCCTCATCAAATATATCGCATACTGCTTTATATTCTTCAATAGGGAGTGTTTCAAGTGTTAACCCCTTGTCAATGCAAAGTGCAACAAGCTCACCTGTTGCCTTGTATGCATCTCTGAAAGGTAATCCCTTACCTACAAGGTAATCTGCGCAGTCGGTAGCATTTATAAATCCCTTTGCTGCGGCATTTCTCATATTATCTTTAAGAACGGTCATTGTATCAATCATCGGAGTGAAAGCGTTAAGGCACATTTTAACTGTATCAACAGCGTCAAATATTGCTTCTTTATCCTCCTGCATATCTTTATTATATGCAAGTGCAATACCTTTCATCACGGTTAAAAGCGCAGTTAAATCACCAAATACGCGCCCGCTTTTGCCCCTTACAAGTTCAGCAATATCCGGGTTTTTCTTTTGCGGCATAATGCTTGAACCGGTTGAAAATGCATCATCAAGTTCCACAAATTTGAATTCCCAGCTGCACCACATAATGATTTCTTCACTAAAGCGTGAAAGATGAACCATAATAAGTGAAAGCGCAGATGCAAGCTCAATGCAAAAATCTCTGTCCGATACACCGTCAAGGCTGTTTGACGATACACTGTCAAACCCTAAAAGTTCGGCTACCATATTTCTGTCAAGCGGGTAAGTTGTTCCTGCAAGCGCACCGGAGCCAAGCGGTAAAACATTCATTCTTCTTTTAATGTCTGCAAGCCTGTCAATATCACGAAGAAGCATTGATGTATAAGCCATAAGGTGATGACCGAAGGTTATAGGCTGTGCTCTTTGAAGATGGGTGTAACCCGGCATAATAACTGTTTTGTTTTCCTCTGCCTTGTTGCAAAGAACTTCAATAAGCGATTTAAGTTTTTCGCTTATTTCATCAATTTCTTTTTTTAGCACCATTCTTATGTCAAGTGCTACCTGGTCGTTACGCGACCTTGCGGTATGAAGCCTTTTGCCTGTTTGGCCGAGGCGTGCGGTAAGTTCACCCTCAACAAAGGTGTGAATATCTTCGGCACTCATATCTATTTCAAGTTTGCCTGACTTGATGTCATCAAGAATACCGTTTAATCCATCAACAATCTTGTCACTTTCACTTTTTTCGATAATTCCCGTTGCGCCGAGCATTGTAGCATGTGCAATACTGCCCTTAATATCTTCTTCAAACATTCTACTGTCGAACTTGATTGAAGAGTTAAAATCATTGGTTTCTTTTGCAAGTTCTTTTTTAAATCTGCCTTTCCAAAGCTGTGCCATATTATTCTCCTTATAACAAAATCAAGGGCGAACAGTATTGTCCGTTCGCCCGATATTATGATTTTTAATTAGTCGTTAGCTTCTCTTTTCTTGTCAAGAAGAGCTTTAACCTTAGTTGAAAGGCCAAAGAGGTTGATGAAACCTGCTGAATCAGCCTGGTTGTAAGCACCGCCGTCATCACCGAATGATGCAACATTTTCATCATAAAGTGTGTATGGTGAGGTTACGCCGGCATTCATTACATTGCCCTTGTAAAGCTTGAGTTTTACATCACCCGTAACAGTTTCCTGTGTTTTGTTAACAAATGCATCAAGAGCTTCACGAAGAGGGGAGAACCACATTCCGTTATATACAAGTTCACCGTACTTTTCAGCAACAAGCTTTTTGTAATGTGAAGTGTCACGGTCAAGAGTAATCATTTCAAGAAGTTCATGTGCTTTATAAATAATTGTTCCGCCCGGAGTTTCATATACGCCACGGCTCTTCATACCTACAAGACGGTTTTCAACAATATCAAGAAGGCCGATACCGTTCTTTCCGCCGAGTTCGTTAAGCTTTTCCACAAGAGCAAGCGGACTGAGTTTTTCACCGTCAATTGCAACAGGTTCACCCTTTTCGAAATGAAGTGTGATATATGTAGGTTCATCAGGTGCTTTTTCAGGTGCAACACCGAGTTCAAGGAAACCGTCTTTAAGATATTGCGGTTCGTTTGCAGGGTTTTCAAGGTCAAGACCTTCGTGGCTCAAATGCCATACATTCTTATCTTTTGAATAGTTTGTTTCACGGTTTATTTTAAGCGGAATATTGTGAGCTTCTGCGTATTCGATTTCTTGTTCACGAGATTTAATATCCCACTCACGCCAAGGTGCGATGATTTCCATTTCAGGTGCAAGAGCTTTAAGTGCAAGTTCAAATCTTACTTGGTCGTTACCCTTACCTGTACATCCGTGGCAGATAGCGTCAGCACCCTCTTTAATTGCGATTTCAGCAAGTCCCTTTGCAATGCAAGGGCGAGCGTGTGAAGTGCCGAGAAGATATTCTTCATATTCTGCACCTGCTTTTACGCAAGGGAAAATATAATTTTTTACATATTCTTCCTTAAGGTCAAGAATGTAAAGCTTTGAAGCACCGGTTGCAATGGCTTTTTCTTCAAGTCCGTCAAGTTCCGTACCCTGGCCGACATCGCCTGATACTGCAATTACTTCGCAGTTGTTGTAGTTTTCCTTAAGCCAAGGAATGATGATTGATGTGTCAAGTCCGCCTGAATAGGCAAGAACTACTTTTTTAATATCCTTTTTGTTCATTGCTATATATCTCCTTTGGGAATTTTTACTTGTTGTCTACATTATAGTTATCTGTATTCAATATTGCAAGCAAATTTATAAAGTTTGTATAAATATGCACAAAAACAGATAAAACACACCGTTGTTTTGTATAATATTACAATAAAGTAAGGTGAAAACGGCGGAAATGCTATATTTACAGCAAAAGCGATTATGTATAAAAATACAAAATAATGTATATTTTATCGCAGATAATTTACGCTTTTAACTTCTTTTCCGTCTTTTACATACATTCTTGTAACTCTTCGTGATATTCGGCAAGGCAGTTCATAGTTAAACGAATATGCCTGTTCGCTGACTTCTTCCATGGAAAGATATTCATCCCCGTCGCGACCTATAAGAGTTACCGGTGTTTCGAGTTTAACATTAGGTATATCGGTAATATCAATCATAAATTGGTCCATACATACTCTGCCTAAAATATTTGCATATTTTCCGTTAATCAAAACTTTGCCGATATTTGAAAGGCAACGCGGGTATCCGTCTGCATAACCAACCGGAATTGTAGCCACAACAATAGGCTTTTCAACCTTAAATGTTCCGCCGTATGAAATTTCGCGCCCTGCTTCAAGTGTTTTGATATGTGAAACATAAGTTTTCCATTCCATTACAGGTTTAACATCAAGCAGGTTTTCGTCAATTTCGTGTGATGGGTAAAGCCCATATAAAATAATTCCTGCTCTCACCATATCAAAACAATCATCAAAATGCATAATTCCGGCAGAATTATTAAGGTGTTTTATAGGAATTTCGATTCCTCGTTGCCTTAACATTTCAATAAATGTTTTAAATTTATTTTGCTGTTCATATGTCTTGGACAAATCTGTTTCGTCAGCAGTTGCAAAGTGAGAAAAAAGGCCCTCTGCATTTATGTTAGGTAATTTGCAAATTTCTTTGCAAATGTTTGCACTTTCTTCATCAACCTGAAAGCCTATTCGGCTCATACCGGTATCAACAGCAAAGTGAAAATCAGCTGTTTTATTTTGCCTTACAGCTTCATCTGATAATGCCTTGGCACTTTCGTAAGAAAAAACAGGTACTCTTATGTCATATTTAACGGTAATGCTGAATTCATCAGGCGAAACATAGCCCAAAACAAGTATTGGCAGTTTAATTCCCGCTTCTATAAGCTCTGTTGCTTCTTCAACACAGGCAACGCCGAAAAAATCACATTTATTTTCAATATATTTTGCTGTTTCAACAGCACCGTGGCCGTAAGCGTCGGCTTTAATTACACCGAGAATTTTGGCTTTTTTATTTACTTTTTTTGATATTGAGTCGATATTATATTCAAGTGCGTTTAAATCTATCTTAACATAAGTTCTTTCACGCATAATAATCACCATAACCTTTCAGGTAACAAATAATTTATTAAAAATATAACTAATCTTGTTTGTTAATAGTATACTATTCTAATACTTTAAAGGTAAAAAGTAAATATCAAAGATAAATAAATATATTAAATTTTATTCATATTTTTATGCGTAGTGAAAAAGAAAGAAAGCCGAAACACTTTAAGTGTTCCGGCTTTCCCCTCTCTGTCATTACAAACTATGGAGGACCAAGAGTTTGAAATGGTGCGGTCCATTTCAAATCAACCTTATTATAGTGCAAGTTGCATAATATGTCAAGCAAAATGTTAAAATTATTTGATATATGTTACATATAATGTATAAAATTGTCGAATTATGCGATGTATTAAAAAAAGAGAAAAAATATGTACTGTATAGTCATATTTTGTTGACATAGAACGAATGTTTGTATAATATCGAACTCAAGGGTATGGTCCTTTTGCCACTCAGGTTTCTGTTTCACCCGCCAGTACCTAATAGGGCGACACCTGATAATTTTTCTGTAAAGGCAGGTCGATTTTGATGAATATTGACGAACTCGCTTATGAGTATGATAAGCAGTACAAAGTGCTTTGTGCCAAGGTTGACGGACTTAAACCGCTGCTTAGCGTATATCGCGGTGAAGATTTGGTTAGGCTTAGAAGAAAGATAAAAATTTATTATGATATGGCTTGTGAATGCAGGCGTGTATTTTTTATGTTGTCCCATTATTATGAGGAGGAAGATTTATGATTCGGTTTTTTGAAGAATATATGGGTTCATACAATCCGTTTGAAGACAGGGGATGTGACGAGCAAAGAATTTTGCGTAACTCTTTATACGCTGTTCTTCCTAAAATTGTAAAAAATGAGTTAACTCAAAAGCAGAGGCTTTGTTTTGAAATGTTTTACATAGATAAGAAAAATCAAAAAGAAATTGCAAGTATTTTACGCTTGTCACAACCTACTGTGAGCAGGCATATCAAAAGTGCCGAAGCTATTATTGAAAAAATCGGCAGTTATTGTATTTTCAGTATAAGTAAAACAAATGAACAATGGATAAATCTTCAATAAACGCACAAATGAAGCGATACCGCAAAGCACCGCTTCTATGTGAACGGCTGATACGGCTAAGGCTGTTTTAAAGATGCTTTGCACCACCTAAGCTAACAGCCGAAAAGCAAAAAGAAAAATCCCAAGCGTACTTTGCAGTGCGTTTGGGATTTAATTATATCAGTACCGCACCTGTTTATACTATGAAGCGGTGCGCCTTTTTGTGAAGCATTATGCAATTATAAATGCTATAATCAACATTATCAAATATATTGCAGGCTGGTGCAAAATGTAAATCCAAAGGCTGTTTTTGCCTACCGTGCAGAGAAATTTGCTCCTTTGTTTATACATAAATTTCGGCAAATTTTCATCTTTTGCAAGTTTGCCGATAAATGCGCCAAAAAGGAATACGAACAGCCACGGAATAATTGAAAAATAGTCAGCGCTTTTAAAATTATTTGAATAAATGCCGATGGGAGCTAAAAAATCGTATTGATATAAAGCGTCAGGCAATTTGATTAAACCGAAAAGCATAGTTCTTGTGTTAATGCCGTATGTGAAAATGAATAAAAAGGCTGAAATCACGGCGCCGAGTTTGTAATTTATTTTGTTAATGATTGGCATTAAAAGCCCTGTGATAATCATACAACTTCCCAAGCAATGCAGTATGCCGAAATAAATTTTGCTCCCCTCAAAGCCGAAAAGCGGCATAATTACTGCTGTAAAAAGAGTTATAATCAAGCCTGCACCCAAAACTATAAATCCGCGCTTTATCGTATTTCTCGAAAGTCTTGAGCATATTCCCGAAATAATAATAAATACAGCCCAAAACAGCGGTTGAACGGTGCAAAGCGCATTAAAAATTTTATATCCCCAAGTAAGTCCCAATACATCGCCTACATCAAGAAAAGCGTGATGAACTATCATACATAAAATTGCAAATCCCCTTAATTCATCAAGGAAATATATTCTTTTTCGTTTTGATTTTTCTGCCATAGTGTACTCCTAAAATGTACAGATTGTGTTAATAAAAGTATAACATAAATTATTTGTATTGTATACACTGAAATTTTGTGATATAATGTTCAAGATTTTAAAGATATAATTCTGTTTTATTTTAAAAGAGGTGTACTTTATGAAAGAATTTCACGGCGAATATAAGGGCGAAGCTCTTGTAACGGTCAATTCAACAAATACGGCTGCGGCTGTCGGTTCAGGTTCACTCCCTGTTTATGCAACTCCGATGATGCTTGCCCTTATGGAAGAAGCGACTTGCCAGGCAGTTTCACCGCTTCTTGATGACGGGGAAACCACAGTCGGCACAAAGATTGATATTACGCACGATAAAGCAAGTTCAATGGGAACTACCGTATCTGCTGTGGCCAAGCTTGAAGAAGTTGACGGCAGGCGACTTGTTTTTTCAGTCAGTGCTAAGGATAATGACGGCAATGTAATAGGCAAAGGCACAATTGAAAGATTTGTTGTTTTGGCTGATAAATTTATGAAAAAGGTAAACGGATAATGAAATATAAGGCAGTAATATTTGATTTTGACGGTACGATTTGCGATACCGGCGAAGGTATACTTAAAAGTGCAAAATATGCGCTTGATTATTATAATATTGAGGCTCCGGAATATACAGAACTTACATTTTTTATCGGCCCTCCGCTTCTTGTTACTTTTCAGGAAAAATTCGGCGTTGACGCTAATATGGCAGATAAGCTTGTAAAAAAGTACAGGGAGCGTTATACAAATAAAGGCCTTCTTGAAAGTGAACTTTATGACGGAATAAAGGAACTTCTTTCAAAGCTCAAAAAGGAAAATATCAAGCTTGGTATTGCTTCTTCAAAACCACAGGATTATGTGGAAGCTTTGCTTGACCATTATGGTGTGAAATCATATTTTGATGTTATCTGCGGCGTTACTTTTTCTGCCGATTGCGAGTCAAAAGCTAATATTATTTCACGCTGTATTAAGGAGCTTGACACCCAAGGTAACGAAACCTTAATGGTGGGCGATAAAAAATATGATATTGACGGTGCAAAGGCTAATATGATTGACAGCGTAGGTGTAATGTGGGGATACGGAAGCCGCGTTGAATTTGCTTCTGCCGGTGCAAAATTTATTGCAGAAAAGATTGATGATGTTTTTGCCATTGCTCTCGGCTATTTTGAGCAGACTCAAGATGTGCAAGGCATATTCAGCGGCAGAATTATTGATGTGCATAAGGATACCGTTATGCTCGTTGATGGGGATATTGCGGACAGGGAAGTTGTTGACCACCCGGGCGGTGTGGGAATTATCGGCTTGACTGAAGATAATGAAATCCTGCTTGTAAGGCAATTCAGGTATCCTTATAAAGAAACTATTTATGAAATTCCTGCCGGTAAGCTTGAAAAAGGCGAAGACCCTAAAGAAGCGGGTATCAGGGAATTTTCAGAGGAATGCGGAGCCGAAGCGGAGATTTTTGAATCCCTCGGCGAAATTTATCCGTCACCGGGTTACTGCGGTGAAATCATCAGGCTTTTTTATGCCAAAGGTATTACTTACGGAAAGCAACATCTTGATGATGATGAATTTTTAGATGTAATTAAAATGCCGATTAAAGAAGTTATATCTAAAATTATGACTAATGAAATTAAAGATTCAAAAACTATTGCGGCAGTATTTAAGTTAAAGGAACTAATGAATTTATGAGTGCGTATTTAGATAATTCGGCAACAACTAAGCCTTGCGAGGAATGTGTAAGTGCTGTTGTGAATATGCTTACGGATAATTTCGGCAATGCGTCAAGCTTGCACGATTTGGGCATTAAAGCTATGAAAGAAATCATCTTGGCAAGGGGTGCTGTGGCAGATTCCCTCGGCGTAGATAAAGATGAAATCATATTCACTTCCGGTGCAACGGAGGCTAACAATATGGCTTTGTTTGGTTCAGCCCGTGCGAAAGGGAGGCTTGGCAAAAGGATTGTTACAACCGCTATTGAGCATGAAAGCGTGCTTCAGTCCGCACAGCAACTTGAAAAACAGGGCTTTGAAGTGATTTATTTAGAGCCTGACAGTCGCGGTAATATTACCGAAAAGCAGCTTTTTGACGCAGTAAATAAAGATACAATTTTGGTTTCAATGATGTATATAAATAACGAAGTCGGAACGGTAATGCCTGTTAAATCCATTGCAAAAGCAGTTAAAGCGGCAGGTGCGCCCGCACTTGTGCATATAGACTGCGTTCAGGCTTACGGTAAGGTTAATATTAACCCCAAAAAGCTTGGGGCTGACCTTGTTTCAATCACGGCACATAAAATTCACGGGCCAAAGGGTATAGGTGCTTTGTATGTTAATAAAAATGCAAATTTGACAGACCAAAATTTTGCCAGAACTTTCGGCGGAGAGCAGGAAAAAAGGCTCAGGCCGGGAACGGAAAGTTCACCGCTTATTGCCGGTTTTGGTGCGGCGGTAAAGGCACTTCCTAATGTGAATGAACAGAAGAAAAAAATTAAAGAACTTAATTTGTACGCAAGGCAAAAGCTTGCTGAAATAGACGGAATTAAGTTTAATAATGATGAGGATACATCACCTTATATTTTGAATGTTTATATTCCTACTTTTATGAGAAGCCAAACTGTTTTGCAGGAACTTTCGGCAAAATACGGCGTTTATGTGAGCAATGGTTCTGCTTGCGCCAAAGGTAAAAAAAGCCATGTGCTTACTGCTATGGGCCTGCCGAATGAGATTATAGATAAAAGCATCAGGGTTAGTTTTTCAAGGTATAATACAAAAGATGATGTTGACTTGCTTGCATCTTCACTTGATGAACTTGTTAAAACCCACCCATTAAAATAGAAACGGAAAATAGTAATGAAAGAAATTATACTTGTAAAAAACGGTGAACTTGCACTTAAAGGGCTTAACCGTTCAAGCTTTGAAGACAAGCTTGTTAAAAATATCAAACACAGAATATCAGACCTCGGCGATTTTGAATATACAAAAAGCCAGTCAACCATTATGGTTGAGCCGCTTGATGATGATATTGACCTTGACGAAGCGGCAGACAGAATTTCACGCGTTTTCGGTATTGCCGCATTTTCACGCGCGTGTGAATGTGAAAAGAATTTTGACGATATTAAAAATAAAGCTTGCGATTATCTTTATGATGAACTTTCAAGTGTTAAAACTTTTAAGGTCGAAGCTAAACGCTCGGATAAAAAATTTCCTATGAAATCGCCTGAAATCAGCAGGGAACTCGGCGGCTATATCCTTTCAAAATTCAATAATTTAAAAGTTGATGTGCATAATCCCGATATTATCGTTACAGTTGAAGTCAGGGAAAAATACGCTTTTGTAAGGGGTAATAATATCAGGGGCGCAGGCGGTATGCCAACCGGCACTAACGGCAGGGCGGCTATACTTATCAGCGGCGGTATTGATTCTCCAGTTGCGGCATATATGATGGCGAAAAGGGGAATTGAACTTTGCGCTGTTCATTTTGCATCTCCGCCTTATACATCGGAACTTGCAGAGATGAAAGTTATGGACTTGCTTAAAAAAGTAGCACGCTATTCGGGTGTTATCACAACTTATGTTGTACCTTTTACCGAACTTCAGGAAGCTATAAGGGATTACTGCCCGGAGGAGTATTTTACAATTATTATGCGCCGCCTTATGATGAAGCTTTCGCAGAAAATTGCCGAAATGCAAAATTGCACCGCCCTTATTACCGGTGAGAGCGTGGGCCAGGTTGCAAGCCAAACTATGTATGCACTTGCTTGTACCGATTGTGCGGCAGATATGCCTGTTTTCAGGCCTTGTATCGGTATGGATAAAGAAGAAATTATTGCAGTTTCACGCAAGATTGATACTTTTGATATTTCTATTCAGCCTTATGAAGATTGCTGTACGGTATTTACACCTAAGCACCCTAAAACAAGGCCGCATATTGATGATGTAATTAAAGCAGAACAAAAGATACCTAATCTTGATGAAATGCTTGAAAAAGCAATAAACGATGTTAAAAAGGTTATTATTAAATAATTATGAGTGAAGATAATAAAGATTTTGAAGCAAACAGCATTGATGAAATTTTAAAGGAATTTCAGGCAAAGCGTGATAATAATGATTTGCCCGGCAAAAGGCGTATTGATGAACCTCTTGCTCCGCCTAAACCACATACTGATTTTTCAAATGAAAAATCATTGCAGAAAGAACCCGAAGCTAAAAAAACCAAAGCAAAAAAGCCAAGCTTTGATTTTAAAAAGTTTGATTATTCAAAGCTTAAAAAAATACTTAAACCTACTATTATAATAGTAATAGTTATAGCACTGTTTTTTGCATGCGTTTTCGGTATAGGCGGTGCAATTAAATCATCAAAAACCGCTTATATCCATAAGTATGAAAAGAAATATACAGATGTTTCTTTTCCGTCGGGTATTATGGAAAAATATTGTGACCTTTACGGGCAAAATCCTAATATGGCGGGGTATATAACTATCGATGATATTAAGCTTAAATCGCCTGTTTTGGCAAAGGCAGACGGTAAAAACCCGTATGCCGAAGCGTCACAAAAAGGTGCTAAAACCACAAATTTTGTGGTTTACCTTAATGATGATTCGCTTGAAAAGTATTATTCATCTATTGATGCATATAATCATTCGGCGTCAGGCTTTGTGTCTTATTCCGATTTAAAGCAGGATTATAATTTCAAAATTATCGGCGCTTTTTATATCAATACCAAAGAGAGTGATGATAACGGTTATATTTTCCCGTATAATGTAACCGAACAGCAAACCCCGTCAAGTTCACTTGAATTTTTTGAAAGATTGCATTATAGATTTATCTATAATACAGATGTTTCGCCTACCAGGGATGATACCCTTATCACTATTTCCTGCCCAACCTCTTATCACCAAGATTTCAGATTTGTAATAGTAGGCGTGGCAAGGGATGATAATAATAAGCTTAAAGCTATGCCTAAAAATTTGGTGCGTTATCCGCAGGTCATTTGTAATGAAAAGGGAATAGCAAATAACTTTTTAGGCGCATCAAAATGGTATCCGCAAATTGTGATTTCATCTAATGACAAGAAGAATGAAACCACTACCAAAATAATTAAACAAAGTATCAAAGACTACAAATAGAAAAACAGCAGAATGAAATAAATAAACCTTTTTGCCTCCCTTGTAAAGGGAGGTGGGTGCAACTTATTGCACCCGGAGGGATTTAAAAATAGCTTGGACATTAAGTCTAAGCTATTTTTGTGCTTCTGCTGTTTTTTTGCGATATTTTGTAAATAAATGTTAAAAAATTGTAAACATTTTCGGGCTTGAAATCACCTAAATCTATTGACATATAATTTAATAAATGCTATAATTATGCCAAATATCAGTGTAAAAGGTGTTACTATGCCATTTTGCACTTGTAAGGGCATTTTTGCTTGCCGGTATCGTGTGTTTTTGGTCAGGTTAACAGCGATGTTTGGTGAACAAAAAGTACTTGCAAATTTTAAGGAGGAACGAAAATGAAAAAAAGGCTTTCAAAAAAGGTTTTGGCTATTTTCCTTGCTGCATTGATGGTGGCAACTTCAATTCCGCTTTCTGTTTTGCATGTTTTTGCGGCAGATGCGTGGACTGACGCAGCACAGGATGCCGAAGTTATAAAAATTGAAAATAAAATGTCCGAATTTGAAAGTAAACTTTATGAAAAAGATGTTGTTTACTGCAATGTTGAGCCTGCATACGCAGCGTATGTAGCATGCCGTGAAGCTCTTGACGCTTATATCTACGGCGGCGAAACAAACGCACTTACTGGTAAGTGCGATGCACTTGATTCGGCTATAAAAGCTATGACTGAATTTACAGGCAAAGTAACTATCAGCAATACATATGATAAAGTATTCGCCACAGAAAGCACAGGTGGCGCAGGATACCTTTCTAATGTTATTTGGGCAGGCACTGTGAATGATACTTCAAAAAACAACGGTAAAGCTACTTGTGAAGACAAATATAATGCTTTGACTCTCTATTATCCCGAAGTGACTATGCTTTATGACGGCAGTGGCACTCCGCTTGTAACCAAAATAATGGCAAATGCAGGTGGTGAAAAAAGGGGTAAAAACAGATATGTTTTCGCTATTTCTTCTACAGCGAGTGACTTAACTCTTAATTCCGAATGGAAAGGCAGAACCGGCTCTAATAACTACCTTGACTGGAACTATGCTTGGACAAAAGGTACTGATAAGCTCTCTAATTCTTCCGCTTCTATTACATCTAATTACCAAGTAACAAAGCAAGGTCTTGGGACAACGACATGGCAAAACTTCTTCGCAAATCAGCTTGTTTACAGCGGTACCCTTGCGAGTGACCCTGCAAATAGCCCTGTTTATAAAGTCGATTTGACACCTTCATTTAAAGCTTATGTTTCCGGCAATCAAAGTGAAGTAAGTGACACCAATGGTGCGAATGTTACGGTATCAGGCTCAACCCCTATCCATGTAGTTAACTATGCAGTAATTAAAAATGCTGTTAAGGTTGACGGCAAGAAGATTGAAACCGTTCAGTTTAAAGATTACTCACAGGGCGGACTTAAAGCTTACTTTCTCGCTATGGATAGCCTTACTTCATTTAACCCTAATGATTATTTCACTTCATCAAATGATTACAGCGGTTATGCTACCGAAGCTGAAAACAGAGTAAGCAATGCTAACAATGCTTCGTTTACTGATACAGATAAAGCTGGTTACGCGGCTATTCGTGATGCTATGAGTGCCGATGTAAGAAAGAAATATGATAATGCTATTGAAAATAACGGTGCTGCATATACAGCTGATTCATGGGCAAATTTCAAGGCTATTTATGAAAAATGCCAAGAACTTATGGCTAAAGTTAATGACAGCGATTTTAACTATGAATCAGGTAAGCCTTATTCTACAAGCGAAGCTGAATTAGAGCAATGGGCACAAAGTTTAACAGAAGCTGTACTTGTGGATAGAGTTGAAAAGGCAGATACAACACAGCTTGTTAACCTTATAAATGATTTTGCATCATATGACGGTGGTGATTTCACTAAAACTTCATATGACACTTTCGCAGGTGTTGTAAAAGAAATCAAGGAAGCTGTTTGGAAATCAGAGGAAAACTGGGGCGATTCATCATTTGCACCGAAAGCCGATGAAGCCGGAAATAAGCTTGTTGCAGATAATGAGGCAAGGTTCAAAGAGGAAATTAAGAATCTTCGTTTATCACCTGATGCATATGCTACTACAGTAGAAGGCAGAACAACACTTAATCAAGTGCTTGAACTTGAAACTAAAGCCGGCGATGCATCAAATTATACCAATTATTCACAGTTTAGTGATGCTCTTGTTGATGCAAAGACATATCTTGCAAAGCTTGATTTAATTCCGTTTACTGATTATGAAGCTCAAATGACTGAGTATAGAAAGTATGTTAATAAAGTTGTAGATGCATACAAAGCTTTGGAACATGGATTTATTGCAACACCGAACGGTACAGCAATAAATAATTCAGATACTACCGGTACAGGTTCAACAGGCATTATGAATTCAAATGACCACAGAACCCAATCTGTTCAGGCTGATTATTCAAGCAAAGGTATCATCCTCAGAACTACTCATGATGCAGTAAATGCTAAGTATGGCCATTTTGATGTAACATTCGGTACTAATGTTGACGGTAAAGATAATAACGCACTTGATTCTATCTCAATCAATGCTACTGCAGCTAAAATCGGTGATAACGGTTCAGCATTGCATATCAATAAAGAAAAGAGAAGTGAAACGCCGACAGCATTGTCAGAAGAACAAAAGAAAACTTATGCAGGTTGCTTATCATATAACAACTTTAATGTAAATAATATTAAACTTGAAAGTTATAATAACAATACTAATACATCAGGTTTATTTGTTACCGATAAGAGCGGTAATAAGACTGCAACAGGCACAGAACTTTATAATACCGACCTTACAGATGTTTTATCAACAACCGAAGGTCAGAGCATGACTCCTATTGCCGGCGGTGTATTCCTTAGATCATCAAACAGCGATTCAGAAGCAAAATACACTCTCAGGGGTGATTTGAACTATTACCTTGGTGAAACACAAAAGCAAACCCTTACCGAATCTACTGTTCCTACTTTAACATCATATTCGCTCGGTACAAACTTCGGTGCAGTTTCAGTATGGACTGTTAATAATATGGGTACTTATTCAGCGTATAACTACTACACATCAGCGCAAAACAGCAAAACACTTGATACAACAGTTCAGGTACTTGATGTTACACCTCTTAAAGACCTTGCTGATGAATGCAACGCAATGCTTGATCAAAAGAATAAGTATACCGATGCTTCATGGCAAGCATTTACCGATGCACTTAAAGCTGCACAGAATTTTCCTGGTTATGCTACAATGTCGGCAGATGCAATCCTTTCAACAGTAGTAGGCAAGTATACAAACTTATTTAACGCAAGGAAAAACCTTGAAATAAGAGATATTACATATACATTTAAGTATAAAGTAAATGAATTTGATACAGACGGTAACATTGTTAAAGACAGCAACGGCAAAAATGTAATTAAGGATGAAACTCGTAATATTACACTTAAATATGGCGAAGTATTCCAGGACAATAAAACAGCACTTGATCAGTTTAATAAGGATTTCCCTACTTACGTAAGTGAAGATGGATTAAATACATGCACAGTTGATGTCACAACTTGGGTATCATCACTTGGCATTGCGTTTAACCCTGAAGCAGCAGTAACTGAAGATACTACATTTACTTGTAGCTACACTCAAACTCCAAACAGTGCAAATTGGACTGATTATAATGCTGCACAAAGCGTACTTAATGCAAAGCTTTTGAAGGATGAAACTTATACTTATGATTCATTGGCAAATGCTGTAAATGCGGTTAAAGATTCATCAATTAAGTTCTATTATCTTGATGCAGATACTAAAAATGCAATGATGTCTGACCGCCAGGCAGAAATCACTGCTGAAACACAAACACTTAAAAATATTGCTGACAGCTTGGTAGAAGTTAACGCTGACTTATCAGTAGCTAAAGCAGTAGAGAAAGTAAAAGAAACACAAAAAGCAGACGATACCAAGAAAGACTTGGATATGTATCGTGATGCTTCACAGGAATTTGTATTTACAAGAACCGTAAGCTACACAGATGTAAGCACAAACGAAGTATTTGAAGTTAAGGGACTTCTTTACAGCGATGCAGCTGCTCTTGACACCGCTATTAAGAATTACTTAAATAACGATCTTCAGTTAAGAACATATGATATTTACCTTAACGGCAATAAGCTTACAGGTATATATGAATACGGTACAGCTGTAACAGTTTATGCTGACGGTACAGTTAAGACCGGTGAGCAGGCAGCTGCACCTACCGGCTCAAATTACGCTTGGACTTACAGCTTCTCTGCTCCGTCAAGAGATAACGATTTCGGCAAGGACGGACACAATAATAAAGTCAATGCTACACCTGAAAAGTATATGCTTACTGCACCTGCATTAAGCTTCATAGTAAACGGTGAAACATATCTTACAACTAAAGCTGTTGACAGCGCCGCACAAGGTTATATTGTAACTGTTAAGTCGGGTCTTAACGGCAGTGTACTTAATGTTATTCAAACTGAAAGCAACGGTTCATTCACATTGCCGGCAGCACCAAGCATTCCTTTCTACACATTTGCTTCTTACAGTGGCGGATTCACAGCCGGCTCACAAAAAGTCAGCGAGAATACCACAATCACTGCTAATTATAATTATGAAGAAACGAATCAATTTACAATAAATGTATTTAATTCATATGACAGCTACTCATCAGAAGCGCCTGACGATGTTAAACTTGTTAAATACAATCAACTTGTTACAGTTTCAAGTAATGATGCATACTGTTGGACAAAAGCAAAAGTAAATGATTCGGGATACTATGATTTCACAGTGATTTCATATGGCCCTACTTACAGTTTTTATGCTTCAAACAGCTTGGATACTGATAATAATGGCTATCTTGGTTTAGTTCCTCTTACCGAAGATATGTATTCAGAAATACAACTCAACACAACTAACAAGGAAATGAAAAGAGAAGCAGACGGAACTATTAAGTATGTTGCTATAAAGTCTGATGGATATGATGGATACGATCATCTTCTTTTAGGTGACGGAAGTCCGTTATTTGCAGATGTATCAACAGGCAAGATTGTTGCACCTAATATTGAATTAGGTACAATGTCACTTGAAACACCTGTTTATGCAAGCGATAAAACACAGATGACATTCATCGGTACATTTGTATTACCGGAAGGTTATACAATGGTTGAAAGCGGTTTCTTGTTCTCAGGTTACGCTGTTAACAGTACCACAAAGCCATCACAAGCACCTGACCTTAAATTAGAAAATGTAAATAATAAGTCGATTAGAAGACTTAAATCTACAAAGCATACAATCGGTAACCAATTTGTTATCAATGTAGCTATCAATTCTAAATCAGGCAGTTGCTATTACAGGTCATATACAATATTCAAAAAGGGTGACCAAAAGATTACTGTATATGGTGCACAGTTTGCCGTTGATGATATTCAGGCTGGATTAAGCAAATAAGAAGGGGGTTAATAGTTATGAAAAAAATATATGAAGAACCAGAGATTCAAATTCGTAATTATGTTCTCCCGGTTAGTGATGTAGTTATGACATCTAATAATCCTGATCTTACCGATGGTGATAACTACGGTGGTAAAGGCGACGGTAGTGGCGATTACTTTGGTTAAATAAAATAGACGAAAGACCGTGATTTTAAATCACGGTCTTTTTTATTACAATTTTATTAAATATCTTGAAAAAGTGAATTTCTTGTTTGACATATTATAAGTTATATATTATTATTAAAGTAATTAACTATGTCTGGAAGTGGGCTTATGAATATTCTTGTATGCGGACTCGGCCTTATAGGCGCCAGCCTTGCAAAAACTTTGAAAAAAAATACAAATCATCATATTATGGGTTGGAACAGAACGGATTCTGTTGCAAAGCGTGCATTGGCTGACGGTGTTATAGATGAAACAGGTGAGCTTGAAGCAATGATGCCGAAAGCTGATGTAACAATAGTGAATTTTTACCCGGAAGCAATTGCTCCTTTTATTAAAGAGCATAAGGATTTATTCAAGAAAAACAGCATTGTTACCGATTCTTGCGGAATTAAAACAAAAATTTGCCGCGAACTTGAAAAGGAAAATTTTGATTTTTACTTCGTAGGCGCACATCCAATGGCAGGTAGAGAAGTAAGCGGATATGATAATTCGCTTGATGATTTATTTGATAACGCTTCTTTTATTTGCACACCTTGTGACAATATTCCGAGATATATATCTGATGCACTTGTAGGCCTTGCACAAGAAATGGGATTTGCACGCACAGTTGTAACAACTCCTGAACATCATGATGAAATGATTGCGTTTACATCGCAGATTGCTCATGTTTTGGCATGCTCATATGTTCTTTCACCGCTTGCACCGTACCATGCCGGCTATTCGGCAGGCAGTTACCGTGATGTAAGCCGAGTTGCACGAATAAATGCAGATATGTGGACTGAACTTTTTATTGATAATAAAGAACCGCTTGTTCGTGAAATTGATGACCTTGTATCAAATCTTATGAAATTTAAGTATTGCATAGTAAATGAAGATGCAAACGAACTTTGCGAATTGATGAAAAAAGGTAATAAGATTAAAGAGGAAATCGGTTAATGAAAGAACTATGCGTAAATGTAAGCGATAACAGTATAAGTAATATTTATATTGAAAACGGACTTATTTTTAAAGCAGGAAAGCTTATAAAAGAAAAATTTAATTGCAAAAAAATCGCACTTGTCAGCGATACAAATGTGTATCCTATTTACGGTGACATAATTAAATCTCAACTGGAAAACGAGGGATATGAGGTATTTACTTACATATTTAAAGCCGGCGAAGCTTCAAAAAATACAACCGAGCTTGTAAAAATAGTTGAGTTTATGGCACAAAGCGGACTTACCCGTGAAGATATAGCAGTAGCTTTAGGCGGCGGAGTCTGCGGGGATATGGTCGGTTTTGCGGCGGCTGTATTTTTAAGAGGAATTAAGTTTGTTCAAATTCCGACTTCACTTTTGGCGCAGGTGGATTCATCAGTCGGCGGTAAGACCGCTGTTGATTTACCGCAGGGCAAAAATCTTTGCGGTGCGTTTCATCAACCGTCAATAGTAATAATCGACCCTAATGTGCTTTCAACTTTAAGCGAGCATTTCTTTAGCGACGGAATGGGCGAAGTTATTAAATACGGATGTATTAAATCGTCTTCACTTTTTGAACTTCTTGAAAAAGGAAATGCAAAAGATAATATTACCGAGATTATTACCGAATGTGTAAGTATAAAGCGCCAAGTAGTTGAAAATGACGAAAAAGAGCATGGCGAAAGAGCGCTTCTTAATTTCGGGCATACCTGCGGCCACGCAATTGAAAAATTATGGAATTTTGAAACCGTAAGCCACGGTGAAGCTGTGGGAATGGGCATGGTGATGATTACCCATGCAAGCGAAGATTTGGGAATAACCGAAAAAGGTACAACCGAAAGGATTATAAAAGTTCTTGAAAAGAATAATTTGAAAATCAGTGATTCGCATTCAAAAAAGGAAATCATTTCGGCTATGAGCGGGGATAAAAAGAGAACCGGCTCCGGCATTAAATTTGTAATGATTGATAAAATAGGTTCAAGCTTTATAAATCCGATTAAATATGAAGATATAAATAAAACATTTGGTGTAGACTGACGGAGAAAATATGAGCATAGCAAAAATTCAAAAGTCAATATTTAACGGTGATGTTACTGTTCCGGCATCCAAATCTGTTGCACACAGGGCATTGATATGCTCTTTTCTTGCCGGCGGCGGAACTGTTAAGCCTATTATTTCGTCTAAAGATATGCAGGCAACGGTCGGTATTATTGAAGCACTTAAAAATAATGAAACTGAACTTAATTCAATAGAAAGCGGCTCAACTCTCCGTTTTATGATTCCGGTTGCGGCGGCACTCGGAAAAGAAGTAATTTTTACAGGGCAGGGCAGTTTGCTTACACGCCCAATCGGTGAATATCTTGAACTTTTACCGCTTCACGGTGTTAAAATCAACTCTGACGGTTACTTGCCAGCTGAAATAAGCGGTAAACTCCAAAACGGCAGTTTTGAAGTGAACGGCAATGTTTCAAGCCAATATATTACGGGTTTGCTTTTGGCACTTTCGGCACTTGAAGGTGACAGTGCTGTAATTCTTAAAACACAATTGCAATCAAAACCGTATGTTGATATGACGGTTAAGGTTTTGGCTGATTACGGAGTAAATGTGTTTGAAACGGATTTCGGCTATCTCATTAAAGGCGGGCAAAAATTTAAAGTTCAGGATTATACGGTTGAAGGTGATTGGTCACAGGCTGCATTTTTCCTTGTAGGCGGGGCAATTAACGGTGATGTTACAGTTAAGGGGCTTGATATGAACTCAACACAGGGTGATAAAGCTGTTGTGGATGTAATCAAAAAATTCGGTGCAAATGTAACAATTCTTGAAAATGCTGTCAGGGTACAAAAAAGTGAACTGCACGGTATAGAATTTGATGCAACCGATATTCCCGATATGGTTCCTGCTATTGCGGTTCTTGCTTCGTTTGCAAGCGGAAAAACCGTTATAAAGGGTGCTCAAAGGCTCAGATATAAAGAATCAGACAGAATAGAAAGCGTGGTTTATAATCTTAAAGCACTCGGTGTTGATGTAAAAGAAACGCCTGACGGAATGGAAATCGGCGGTGGTAGGCCGCTTCATTCGGCGAAGCTTAAGGGTTATAACGACCATAGAATTGTAATGGCATTTTCAGTTGCGGCAATGAATATAGGCGATTGTGAAATTGATGATGCTCAAAGTATAAATAAATCATATCCGTCATTTTTTGATGATTATAATAAACTTGGGGGTAAAGCTGATGTCCTCTGAATTCGGCAATAAAATTAAACTTTCAATATTCGGTGAAAGCCACGGGGAAGCTATCGGCTGTGTTATTGATTCGCTTCCTGCCGGTGTTAAGCTTGATATGGATAAAATCTATTTTGATATGGCCAGGCGCGCTCCGGGTAAGGATAAAACAGCAACTCCAAGGCTTGAAAAGGATATTCCTCATATTCTTTCAGGTGTGCTTGATAATGTTACAACAGGCGCACCGCTTGCAATGATAATAGAAAATACAAATACAAAAAGCGGCGATTATTCAAATTTAATGGCAGTGCCGCGCCCGTCGCACAGCGATTATCCGGCTTATGTTAAATATAAAGGATATAATGACATAAGAGGCGGCGGCCATTTCAGCGGCAGGCTTACTGCACCGCTTGTTTTTGCCGGCGCAATAGCAAAGCAAATTTTAGCTCAAAAGGGTGTTACCGTTGGGGCGCATATATTAAGCATAAACGGTGTTTATGATGATAGCTTTGATAAGGCTGAAGTAACAAGCGAGCAGCTTATTGCCGTGTCATCAAAGCCTTTTGGTGTTATTAACGATAACATTGAGGAAAAAATGCGTCAAGCAGTTGAAAAAGCAAGGCTTGACGGTGACAGTGTCGGCGGAATAATTGAATGTGCCGTTTGCGGTATGCCTGTCGGCGTGGGGGCTAATATTTTTTCTACTGTGGAGAGCCATATTTCATCATCACTTTTCGGTGTTCCGGCAGTAAAGGGTGTTGAATTCGGCGCAGGTTTTGACCTTGCGAATATGACGGGTTATGAAGCGAATGATACATATTCGATTAAAAACGGAAAAATATTCGTTAATAAAAATAATAACGGCGGTATTCTCGGTGGAATGACTACGGGTGCACCGATTATAGTTAAGGCTGCGATTAAGCCGACACCGTCAATATCAAAGCCGCAAAAGAGTGTTAATTTGCAGACTATGACTGAGGAAGAGCTTGTTATTCACGGCAGGCACGACCCTTGCATTGTGCCTAGGGCATTGCCGGTAATTGAAAGTGCGGTTGCATTTGCTCTTCTTGACCTTATGGCATAAAATTAACGAAAAAGGAAATATAAATGGATTTATTAGAACTTAGAAAAGAAATTGACGAAATAGATGATGAGCTTATTCCGCTTTTACTTAAGAGGATGAGTGTATCTGAAAAAGTGGCAAAGTATAAGGTCGAACGCGGTATGCCTGTTTTAAACAGTGAGCGTGAGCAGCAAATTCTTGACGATGTTGCAAAAAAATGCGGCAAGCAAGGCGAAACCATAAAAACCGTATTTGCCGCTACGATGGACGCTTCAAGAGCTTTACAGCATAAAATAGTAGGCGGCGGCAAAGAACTCAGGGAAGATATTGAAAATGCTATCAAAATTGATAAGCTTGATACTGCCGGCAAACCGATTGCCTGCCAAGGTGTTGAGGGTGCGTACAGCGGAGTAACAGCAAATAAAATTTTCCCGAATACAGATATTCATTTTCATAAAAGATTTGAAGATGTTTTTGAAGCTGTAAATAGGGGAGATTCAAAGTTCGGTGTTATTCCTGTTGAAAATTCGACAGCCGGCTCTGTTCACGAATCTTATGACCTTATTATGAAATACAGATTTTTTGTTGTAGGCGCATATGATTTGAAAATAGAACATTGCCTTTGTGCAAAGAGCGGTACAAAATATGAAGATATTACTGATGTTTACAGCCATCCGCAAGCCCTTTCGCAGTGTAATAATTTTTTGAGAAACTTTGATTTCACGGGAATTAACTATTCAAATACTGCCGCTGCGGCAAAATATGTAAGCGAATCACCAAAAAACAATGTAGCTGTAATATGCAGTGAATTGGCGGCTAAAAAATACGGACTTAATGTTCTTAAGCGTAATATTCAAAATAATGATAAAAATACCACAAGATTTATAGTTATATCAAAGGAACTTGCAATTCCGAGTGATGCGCAAAAAATATCGCTCATATTTGCACTTCCGCATAAAACAGGTTCGCTTTACAGGGTTTTGGGCCGCTTTTCAATGGCAGGCTTAAACTTGACTAAGCTTGAATCAAGACCTATTGAAAACAGTGAATTCAGCTACTATTTTTATGTTGATGTATTGGGAAATGTTAAAGATGAGGAAACGCTTGACCTTATTTGTGCGCTTTCAGATGAACTGCCTGAATTTGAGTTTTTAGGCAATTTCCACGAAGCTTGTTAATAAGTATTAGTGTAAGAATATTTACGGAGATGAATTTGTGAAACAGCAAAAAAGGCATCAAACAAATTTAATATCTGCGGTAACGCTTGTAATTACAGGTGCTGTTTTAATCTTTCTCGGTATTGCACTTTATAATCACGCAAAGCTTGAAGTGAGGTTTGACACGCTTATAAATTATCTTAAGCAAATAGACGATTCCATTGTCAAGCTTGACAGTGATGTTGAAATAATTATTTGTATTTTTGCACTGTATATTGCAAAATGCCAATTGCCGATACCAATGGGATTTTTATGTGTAATATCCGGTATGGTATTTCCGCTTGCAGAGGCTGTTGCGATAAATATTATTTTTACTGAGTTTTTCTTTATAGTAAAATATCTTGAAGGTAAATTTATCGGCGGCGGATGGACAGGAATGATACTTGGAATAAAAAAGTTTAAATTTATTAAGGATTGGATTGAATTTAAAGGTAACGGTAATCCGTATGTTCTTTTTGTATCAAGGCTGTTTCCCGCAATTCCGCTTGGAATGGTATCAAAATATTATGGCTCAATGCGATATGATTTTGTTTATTATTCGCTTTTAAGCCTTATGGGATTTATGCCGCGACTTTTTATTTATACAAAAATCGGTTCGGCAATTTATAATCCTTTTTCTGCGCAATTTCTTGTGCTTTTAATAATTATTGTAAGCTTTACAGGCTTGTCAATCATTTTATTTAATATATTTTACGGTATTAAATCAAAACAGATGAATCAAACACTTTTGATTTATTCTGAAAAAGAAAAATATAAAATTGTTTTATAAGGAGAATATAAATGAAACCAAGCGAGTTAATTACTAAAATCGAAAATAATGAGTTTGACAGCGAACTTAAGAAATTATATGTCTCAGACAGTGCAGTTGATGCGCAGAAACCTCGTTACATAAGAACCATTAACGAATTTATTAAACTTTTTGGTGATGATAGGGATGTATTTATTTTAAGTGCACCGGGCAGAACTGAAGTTTGCGGTAACCATACAGACCATAATAACGGTAAAGTTTTAGCCGCTTCCATTAACCTTGATGCTATTGCAGTAGCTGCTAAAAGGGATGATATGGTTATTAAGGAAAAGAGTGAGGGACATAACCTTAATGATGTTGATATTTCTGTTTTAGCACCTAATGAATCTGAATACGGAAAATCGGCTGCAATGATTAAAGGTGTTGTGGCAGGTCTTAAGGAATATGGCTATAATATTGGCGGATTTGATGCTTGCACCACAAGTGATGTTATGGGCGGCTCAGGCTTATCGTCTTCAGCGGCATTTGAAGTGCTGATTGCAACAATAGTTAATCATCTTTATAACGGCGGAAATATTGACGCTGTTACGGTAGCAAAAGCATCACAATTCAGTGAAAATGTATATTTCGGCAAGCCTTCAGGCTTGCTTGACCAAATGGCATCTTCGGTAGGTACATTTGTAACTATTGATTTTAAAGATACTGCAAATCCGATTATTAAAAAAGTTAATTACGATTTTGCAAAAAGCGGATATGCTCTTTGCATTGTTGATACTCATGGTAATCACAGTGACCTTACAGATGATTATGCTGCTGTAAGAAGCGAAATGGAAGATGTGGCAAAAGCATTCGGCAAAAAAGTTTTGCGTGAGGTGGAATATGATGATTTCTTAAATCACCTTGCAGAACTTCAAGACAAGGTTAATGACCGTGCTATTCTTCGTGCGTTTCATTTCTTCGGTGAAAATGACAGGGTAGATAAAGCTGTAACAAGCCTTGAAAATAACGATTTTGAAGCTTTTAAGCAAGCTATTACAGAATCAGGATTTTCATCTTTCCTTTATAATCAAAATGTATACTCCCCTAAAACACCTACCGAGCAAAAGCTTTCTTTAGCTTTATGCTTAAGTGAAAAGCTCCTTAAAGGTAAGGGTGCTTGGAGAGTTCATGGCGGCGGATTTGCAGGAACAATTCAGGCTTTTGTGCCTAACGATATGCTTGATGAATATAAAAATACTATTGACCGAGTATTTGGTGAGGGTTCGTGCCATGTACTTATTATTCGCCCGTTTGGCGGAACAAAAGTAATAGGCTGATTATGATGAGTCGATGAAGAGGGAATAGAAAATGAAATACATATTTATTATAAATCCTATTGCCGGCAATGACGATAAAGCAAAGATTTTTTCAAGAATTAAATCAACATTTCGTATGAGTGATGACGAAATGATAGTTGAATCTACTCACGAGCAGGGTGACGCACAGCTCATTGCAAAAAAATATGCTAAAGAATATGGCAGTGAGTGTGTAATTGTATCTTGCGGCGGTGACGGAACGGTACACGAAATTGCAAACGGGCTTGCCGGTACAGATACACCTCTGCTTCTTTTGCCTCTCGGCACAGGCAATGATTTTGCCAAAAAGGTTTACGGTACAAAAAATATAAATGTTGAAAATGTAATTAAGGCATTTGGCTTTTATAACGGCAAAATAAACTATGATGTTAAGCCTATTGACCTTATTGATTATAACGGCGAAAAATGCATAAATGTTATGAGCTATGGGCTTGATACAAAAGTTGAAACCATAGGCAGAAAAATAGCAGGTAAAATTCCGTCACTTGGGCATCAGGCTTATAATATTGCAATAGTGCCTGTATTGTGCAAATCAATGACCTATAAAATAAATATTGACCTTGATTGCATTGATGATGAAGGAAAGCCTTATAAGTACACCATTGCCCCTTGTGATTACACCCTTTTTGCAATTTGCAATGCAAGTTATTACGGCGGTGGTTTTTGCCCTGCGCCAAATTCGGTGCTTGATGACGGAATTCTTGATTTTGCACTTTGCCACCCGGTAAATGCTTTTCAGGCGCTTCCGCTAATTCCTAAATACAGTAGCGGCGAAGTTGAAAAACTGCAAAAGTATATTTCATTCGGCAAGGTGGTAAGCGGCAGAATTTGGTCTACTGACGGAAGTGCGCTTTTGGGTAACTGTGACGGTGAAAATTTCGATTACAGCGAAGTTAATTTTAAAGTGCTTCCGAAATCACTTAAACTCTGTTTTATTAAAAATTGATTATTACACGATAAGAAGGATATAAAAATGAGGAAAATAATATCGTTTATTTTGTGTGCAGCTATGGTATTGTCATTTTCAAGCGTAACTGCGTTTGCGGATGAAATTACCTATAAGGATATTTCTATTTCGGCAAATGAATTAGCAGGCACAGCGGACGAAAATGTTAAAACCATACAAAAAGCTTTAGATGAAGCAAGAAATAGTGCAACTGATGAAAAAAGATACAGAATTCATCTTCCTAAAGGAAGGTTTAATCTTAATTCAACATTAAATATTTTCAGTAATACAGAGCTTTATCTTGATAATGAAACCACGCTTATTCAAACAGCACCTAAAGGTCAAAATATAATTAAATCAGGCGATTTCGGACAAAAGCATATTCTTTATAACGGATTTAGAAATATTAAAATTGACGGTGGCACTTGGAATATGAACTTTAACGGTTCTTGTGCTATGCGTTTTGGCCATTGTACTAATTTGAGCATAAATAATGTTAAAATTAACAGTGTTAAAGATGCACATCACATTGAAGTCGCAGGTGCAGATACAGTATCAATCACCAACAGCTTATTTACAGCTTCTTCAAGGACTTCTGAACGAAGTGGTTCGTGTGAAGCTATTCAGCTTGATATTTTGCACGACAGTGCGCATTTTGTAGGGTTTGAGGAATTTGATGATACTCCTAATAAAAATGTCACTATAAGCGGATGCACATTTGAAAATTTGTATTCGGGTATCGGTACTCGCTCGGGAGTAGTAAGCAAATATTTTGATAATGTTGTAATTGAAAATAATATATTTAAAAATATTACCGAAAAAGCAATCAGTTGTTTTAATTATAAAAACAGCAAAATTATCAACAATACTTTCAGTGATGTAAGTGCAGGTATCAGTTTTGAATATTTGCCTAATAATATTTTTGATAAAAGCTATTCGCAAAGAATGTATATTCCAAATGACGGCAAGGTAGGCAGTATAAATTCAAATTCATCCACCGTTATAAGCGGCAATGTTATGAATATTAAGCAAATGGCAGATAAATCAAGCTACGGTATTTATGCATACGGCGGTAAAATTGATGCTCAAACAGCAGCAGGCAAGGGTGTTATAAATTGTGCCGGTGATTATACTATCAGCGATTTATCAATAAGCAATAATACTGTAAATTGCAGTTCTTCCGAATCACGCGGAATATTTGTAACAGGTGTTAACAACAGTGAAATTGTTTCTAACAGATTAACCGATTATGCATCGGCAGAAAACGGAATTAACGCTGTTAATATATGCGCTAGTTCTAAAAACATTGTTGTGGGCAATGTGATTGACGGTAATTTTAATAACGGAATTTCACTTTATGATGCAAATTCCTTAAGCAGTAAAAATATTGATATAGATAATAACAGTATTACAAATATAAAAAGTTACGGAATAAGGGTTGCTAACGACTCATTTGCGGTTATTAAAAGCAGTAATAATATTTCTGCCGGTATAAGCACTATTTGCCTTTATTCTAAAAATTACAGCCAAAATTTAGCTAATGTAACGTTTGCATCAACATCATTTTCGCTCAGAAATAAGCCTCTTATTACCCTGAGCTCTGTTAACGGAAATACGGGTTATAAGGTTTATCGTGCGCTTTATAACGGTACATATAAGCAAATTGCAACTGCCAAAGGCCTTAAATTTGAGGATAAGTCGGCAGGTGCATATTCAAGGAATTTTTACAGAATTGCACCGTATACAAAAGTTGCAAAATCAGAAATTATCGGCAAAAATTATATAGATGTTGCATTTTAAAAGTTAACAAAAAATCAACTCCTTCATAGAATATTACTGAAGTTTACTTCAATATTTTATAAAGGAGTTTTTTTATGCCTGATAATCTCAATTTAGACACAGGTGAAAGACGCATAAATGAGGCGGTTTGCATTGATACAAAGCGTATTTTTGACAGCTGCGTAAGCAAAGATTGCCTTGAAGATTTAAGAGTTACATTTTTTTCAAGAAGCCAGCGACTTATTGACGAAGCGGTTACGGTAAAAACCCGTGATTGCTGCATTGAAGAGGTTAGTATTGATGTTGAAGAAGTACCGTTTAATCGAGGCTTTTACAGCGTAGATATTACATTCTATTTTAAGCTTTGCTTCGATACTTATTCAGCACCTTGCACCACACCGCAGGTTGCAGTCGGCTTTGCAAAATTTAATAAAAAATGTATTCTCTTCGGTTCAAACGGCGATGTAAAAGTATTTGTTTCAAACTCTGCAAGCGAAACTACAGATTGCCCTGTTGCACCGCAATATACAAACCCTGTTGCAAAGGTTCAGGCAGTTGACCCTGTTGTACTTTCAACCGATATTTGCGATAGCTGTGATTGCAACATTTCTGTATGCTCTTCGTTCCCGCAGTCTATTTTTAATTCTATGGAGGATACAATTCCGTCCTGCGGTGCATCTAAAGCAATACTTGTAACCCTCGGTCTGTTTTCAATTGTTCAAATGGAGCGTGACGCACAAATTCTTATCCCTGCATATGATTATTGCATTCCTGACAGAGAATGTAACTGCAATACTTCCAACCCGTGCGAAACTTTCCAGGGTATTGATTTCCCTGTTGAGCAATTTTTCCCAAGTGAAAAAGAAGGCTGTTCCCCTTGTAATCCCACAAAGCCGATTTGCGACAGCGAAGATAACAAGTAGTAGACTATAAAAAAAGCGTGCAGGCTTTTGCCTGCACGCAATTTTTTATTTATTTTCTTTATCATCAAATGCCGGGTACATTCTTCTGAAAAGTGAATTGATGTGCTTGAAATATGATGTGTCGATATTATCAATTGTATCTCTTGTGGTGCGAAATCTCCAATTTTTATCCGGTACACCGGGAATATTCATTCTTGCGTCAGAGCCGAATCCGCACATATCCTGAAGTGCAATGATTGCCACATTTGATGAACTTTTCCATACGGTTTCAATGATTTTTCTGCACGATGCACTGTAATATCCGCCTTCGCCCCAATTATCCCCGTAAAAGCCGCAATATTCAAGTGCAAATTTTCTTTCTTCTTCGCCTGCTTCCCAAAGCCAGCCTAAAATAGTGTTGTTATCGTGCGTACCTACATAATTTATGCTGTTTGGTACTGCGTTATGCGGCATATGTGATGAATCGGAATTCGGGTCAAATCCAAATTGTACGACCTTCATTCCCGGAAAACCTGTATCCGCCAGCAATTTAACCACATCTTCGCCGAACACGCCTAAATCTTCAGCTATGATGGGAGCGTTTGGAAATGCATCAAATATTTTGTTGAAAAGTTTCATTTTAGGGCCGTCAAGCCATTCGCCGATTTTGGCTGTTTTTGACTCGGCAGGCACTGCCCAATATGATGCAAAGGCTCGGAAATGGTCAATTCTTACAGTATCATAAAGCTTTAAAGAATGCCCTATTCTTGAAACCCACCAGCTGTAATTATCTTTTTCCATGGCGTCCCAATCATAAATCGGGTTGCCCCAAAGCTGACCGTCTTTGCTGAAATAATCAGGCGGTACGCCGGCAACTTTTTCAACTTTCAGCGTTTTTTCGTCTATTAAAAACATAGGGAGATTTGACCAAACATCAACGCTGTCCATAGCAACATAAATCGGCATATCGCCTATTACTGCAATGCCTTTTTTATTTGCATAAGATTTAATTTCGTTCCATTGCCTGTAAAAAATATACTGCACAAATTTCCAAAAAGCCGCACTCTCTTCATATGAATAAATATCTTTAATGCATTCAAAATAATGCGCGTGTTTATCGCTCCATTCCCACCAAGGCTTCATATTTTCCTGCTCTTTTACTGCCATAAATACGCTGTAATCGGTAAGCCAGGAATTATTTATTTCAAATTCTTTTATTTCCTTTGCAATATCGTCATCTATATTTAAAAAGGCTTTTTTCAGAAGTTCAAGCCTTTTTTCTGCGGCAAATTCATAATCTGCGGTGTATGGTGTGCCGGTATAAATATTTGATTTGTAATCCTCTTCGCTTACAAGGTTCATATCAAAAAGACCTTTTGGATTTATGAAAAGGTAATTGCCTGCAAAGGCGGACGGTGAGCAATACGGTGAATTGGCACCGTCAAGTGGGTTAAACGGTAATACCTGCCAATAGGTAAATCCCATATCGGCAATTTTGTCAATAAAATGAATGACATTTTCATCAAAAACACCTACGCCGTATTCGCTCGGCATAGAGCTTATGTGCAGTAATACGCCTGCTCCTCGTTTTTTTAGCATAATCACTTTGCTTCTTTCTGAAAATTAAAAATTATATGATATTTTATCATTAACATAAACAAAAATCAATTATTTAAAATTATTATTTTATTTATATTTATATATTGATTAAAGTATATATATTTGATATAATATTTTCCGTATAATGCAAGGGTATATGTGCGAATAATTTATACGCATATACGGTGGCAAACTTTTTGATTGTGAGGGCGAATAATTGAGCGAAAACATTAAAAAATCACATACTGTTTCAAATGAAGAACTTAGCAGGCAGAAGCAGTTTACACAAAAGGTAAGCTCTGTTATTTCAGCATCTTATGATGAAAAGCCAAAGGCTTGTGTAATCACATACGGTTGCCAGCAAAATGTTGCCGACAGTGAAAAAATCAAGGGTATGCTTGAAATTATGGGATATGATTTCACTGATGACAGGCTTGAAGCAAAGCTTATAATTTTTAACACCTGCGCAGTAAGGGAGCATGCTGAGGACAGAGTGTTTGGCAATGTCGGCGCACTTAAAAGCTATAAGCAGAAAAATCACGATGTTGTAATCGCACTTTGCGGATGTATGATGCAGCAGCAACATATAGCTGATAAAATCAAAAAATCTTATCCTTTTGTAGACCTTGTATTCGGTACTCATGTTGTGCATAAGCTTCCCGAACTTCTTTATAAAGCACTTACCGGTAAAAAGCGTGTGTTTGATATTGATGATACAGATCAAGTTATTGCCGAGGGTATTCCCGTTAAGCGTGATAATGACGCTAAGGCTTGGTTGCCGATTATGTACGGGTGCAATAACTTTTGCTCTTACTGCATTGTGCCGTATGTAAGGGGAAGAGAAAGAAGCAGGGAAAAAGCGGATATTATTGCCGAGTTTAAGTGCCTTGTGGAGCAGGGGTATAAAGAAATTACTCTTTTAGGTCAAAATGTAAATTCTTACGGTAAGGATTTAGAGCCTAAAGTTACTTTTGCAGAACTTTTAAGGCAGCTTAATGATATAGACGGTGACTTCAGAATAAGATTTATGACAAGCCACCCGAAAGACTGTACAAAAGAGCTTATTGAAACTATGGCTGAATGTGACAAGGTGGCACAGCATTTGCACCTGCCTTTCCAAAGCGGAAGCAACAGGGTTTTAAAAGCTATGAACAGGCATTATACAAGAGAACAGTATCTTGAACTTATAAATTACGCCCGCAAGCTTATGGGTGATGAACTTTCAATTACAAGTGATATTATAGTTGGTTTCCCGGGCGAAACTTACGAGGAATTTCAGGAAACACTTTCACTTGTTAAGGAAATAAAAGCTACCCAGCTTTTTACATTCATTTATTCAAAGCGTGAGGGTACACCGGCAGCGAAGATGGACGACCCTGTTCCTGCCGAAGAAAAATCAAGATGGTTTAAAGAACTTACCGATTTGCAAGAAAAAATAAGTGCCGAGCAAATGAGCCTTCATCAAGGCAAAACTTATAAATGCTATGTATACGGTAAGGGCAAATTGGCAGATAATTATGTTGCCGGCAGAAACGACGGTAATTTGATTATAGAATTTGAAGGTGACGAAAGCCTTATCGGAACTTTCCAAAACATTAAAGTAATCGAACCGCTTACATTTGTTATGAGGGGCGAATTAGTAAAGGAGAAACAAATATGAGTATTGAATCAGCACTCAGAGAATTAGGCAAAGAAATTCAGAAGGACGAGCGTTTTATTGCTCTTCAGGCTGCTGCAAAGGTAAATGATGCAGACGAAAGTCTTCAACAGCAAATGCAGGAAATGCAGCTTATATCTCTTAAATATCAGCAGGAAGCTGAAAAAGGCGAAGAAGCATCACAGGAAAGAATTCAAAAATTTCAAGAGGATTATCAGAAGCTTTATACAGAAATTATGGCAGGCGAAAATATGCAAAACTATTCTTCAGCCGCTTCTGAAATGGAAAAAATGGCACAGTATATCAGCGGTATGATCGGCCTTTTCTTTGACGGTCAGGATGCTGAAACCTGCGAACTTCCACCACAGGATGCCTGCACACATAACTGCTCAACCTGCGGCGGCTGCCACTAATTAAATTTACTCGGTACATTTTACCGGGCATAAATCATTGAAAAGGAGGAACAAAAATGGCTAAAAAAGACAGTAAACTGTCACCTATGATGGCACAGTATTTTGAGGTGAAAAGTAAATATCCCGATACAATTTTGTTCTTCCGTGTCGGTGATTTTTATGAGATGTTTTTTGATGACGCCAAAACAGCTTCATCCGAGCTTGATTTGGTGCTTACAGGCAAAGACTGCGGGCAGGAGGAGCGCGCACCTATGTGCGGTGTTCCGTTTCACAGTGCCGATAATTATATTGCAAAGCTTGTAAGCAGAGGATACAAGGTTGCTATTTGCGAGCAGACGGAGGACCCGTCAAAAGCAACCGGCCTTGTTAAAAGAGATGTCATAAGAGTCATGACTCCCGGTACCGTAATTGAAAGTAATATGCTTGAAGACGGTGCAAATAATTACCTTTGCGCTATTTATAAAAATGCGGATAGATCAAAAGCAGGTTTGTGCTTTGCGGATGTTTCAACAGGTGAGTTTCACATTACATCACTTAATACAGCACCTTTGCAAAGGCAGATTATGAACGAGCTTTATACATATATGCCGCGTGAAATTATTGTTAATAATGACGCATTTGATATGTCACTTCTTGATAATTATACAAAGCGTGTTGATGCTCACCTTGAAGTTGTGAGCGCAGAGAAATTTGATTATGAAACTGCAATAAAGCTTATTAACGATAATTTGAGTTCGGCGCAGATAAGCGAACTTAATGTAAGCGAAAACGAAATAGCGGTGTGCGCACTCGGCGCAGTAATATTATATCTTAAAGATACGCAGAAAAAAGACGAAATCGAAGCACCGAGCGAGCTTGAATTATATGACTGCGAAAAGTATATGAAGCTTGATATGTCTGCAAGGCGAAATCTTGAACTTACAAGGTCAATGATGACGGGGGATAAAAGGCATTCGCTTTTATGGGTTATTGATAAAACCAAAACTTCGGCAGGTAAAAGAATGATTCGTTCCTGGCTTGAAAGGCCGCTGATGTCCGTCGCTAAAATTACAAAGCGTCAAAATGCAGTCGGCGAACTTGCGGACAGCCCGATGCTTCGTGATGAAGCAAGGCAGGCACTTACGGGAATAAGCGATATTGAAAGATTGCTTACACGAATTGTTTATTCAACCGCAAATGCAAAGGAACTAAAATCACTTCAATCAACTTTGGAAAAATTGCCGTTGATTAAAAATTTGCTTTCATCATCAAATGCATATCTTTTAAGAGCTGTGTATAACGATATTGACTTGCTTGAAGATGTAAGAAATCTTATTGACAGTGCAATTGTTGATGAGCCACCGTTTACCGTTCGTGAGGGCGGAATGATTAAAGAAGGCTTTAATGCCGATATAGATGAACTTAAGTCTATAATGAACGACGGTGCAGGAATTATAGCTTCAATTGAAAATGAGCAAAGGGAATTAACAGGAATTCCGAAACTTAAGGTTGGGTATAACAAAGTATTCGGCTACTATATTGAGGTTACCAATTCATATAAGGATTTGGTTCCCGAAACATACATAAGAAAGCAAACGCTTACAAATTGCGAAAGATATATTACCCAGGAGTTGAAAGATTTAGAGGGTAAAATTATCGGCGCAAAAGAAAGATGCATAGCACTTGAATATCAAATGCTTTGCAAAATCAGGGAAAGTATTGCAAATGAAGTTAAAAGGCTTCAAAAAACAGCGCGTGCGCTTGCAACCCTTGATGTTTTGGCATCTTTGGCAGAAGTGGCAGTTAATAATAATTATACTTGCCCGCAAATTACAAATGACGGAATTATAAATATTAAAGACGGCAGGCACCCGGTAGTTGAAGCCTTGCTTGACGGTACACCTTTTGTGCCGAATGATGCAAAGCTTGATTTAGATGAAAACAGATGTGAAATAATCACCGGGCCTAATATGGCGGGTAAATCAACTTATATGAGGCAAATTGCTCTTATTACTCTGTTAGCACAAATAGGTTCTTTTGTACCGGCGAATAGTGCGCAAATCGGAATTGTTGATGCGATTTATACAAGAGTAGGTGCCAGTGATGATCTCGCAACAGGGCAGTCAACCTTTATGGTAGAGATGAACGAGGTTGCAGAAATTCTTAAAAATGCAACAAACCATTCACTCATCATTCTTGATGAAATCGGGCGCGGCACATCAACCTTTGACGGAATGAGTATTGCAAGGGCTGTGCTTGAATTTGTTTGCAAGAAAAAGACGCTTGGAGCAAAATCACTTTTTGCAACTCATTACCACGAACTTACTGTTATGGAGGGGTTGCTTGACGGGGTTAAAAATTACTCGATAGCTGTCAAAAAGCGCGGCGATGATATTACATTTTTAAGAAAAATTGTAAAGGGCGGCGCAGACCAAAGCTTTGGTATAGAAGTAGCGAAGCTTGCCGGTGTACCGGACAGTGTTGTAAAGCGTGCAAAAGTTATACTTAAAGAGCTTGAAGCTAATTCAACACCGATTGAATTTACTGCCGAAAATGTCAGCGAAGATGATGAACAAAGCGATATACAGTATAATTTTACAGCACAGGGTACTGATGAAATACTTGAAATACTCAAAGCTACCGATATAAACTCAATCACTCCTATGGAAGCGCTTCAAACACTGTTTGATTTGAAGCAAAAAGCACAGGAGCTTGAATAAATTTTTTGATTAAAGGAGGGTGCGCTATGGCAAGAATAAATGTTTTACCGAAAGAAATATATCAGCTTATTGCAGCAGGCGAAGTCGTTGAGCGCCCTTCAAGTGTTGTAAAAGAAATGATTGAAAATTCGCTTGATGCAGGAGCTAAAAATATTACTCTTGAAATCAAAAACGGCGGTTCAACATATATCAGAATTACTGATGACGGATGCGGAATTGAGCGTGATGATGTAAGAAAAGTATTTGTTTCCCACGCAACAAGTAAAATTTCGCAAAAGGATGATTTGAATTCAATCGGCACTTTAGGTTTCAGAGGTGAAGCTATGGCTTCAATATCCGCTGTATCTAAAGTCGAACTTTTAACAAAGGCACAAAATGAAGAAATCGGCACAAGATATGAAATCGAGGGTGGGCAAGAAATTGAATTTGATGATGCCGGCTGCCCTAACGGAACAACTATTGTTGTAAGGGATATTTTCTTCAATACCCCTGCAAGAATGAAATTTTTAAAGAAAGATGTGACGGAGGGCAATCAAGTTGCCGCAATAGTTGACAGAATGGCTATTTCACATCCTGAAATTTCATTTAGATTTATTCGTGACGGTAAGCAAATGCTTATCACATCAGGCAACGGGGATTTAAAATCGACCATTTATTCTGTTTTGGGTAAAGAAATAAGTGACAGTTTAATGAGCGTTGATTATTCTTATGATAATATGCGTCTTTCAGGTTTTGTATCAAAGCCTACCGCTTCAAGAAAAAGCAGGGCAATGCAGTTTTTCTATATAAACAATCGTGTCGTTAAATCAAAAACAGCTATGGCGGCATTGGAGCAGGCATATAAAAACACAATTATGGTAGGTCGTTTTCCTGCTTGTGTGCTTAATATCGAGCTTAATCCTGCACAGGTTGATGTTAATGTTCACCCGGCTAAAACCGAAGTTCGATTTGCAAATGAAAGGCCTGTTTTCGACCTTGTGTATTATGGGGTTAAAACAGCAATTGAAAATGACACAACGGTAAAAGAAATTCAGTTTAAAGAAAATACGGGATTTAATTCTTCGCCTAATAGTATTTTTAACAGCGCAAGGCAGGAAAGTACATATCAGTCTAAATTTGAATTTTTTAAAAAGAAAGACGAACCGCCGGTGCAGCAGGTGATTAAAACCAAGCCGAGCGAGGATTTTTGGCGAGTTGAAGCACCTAAACCAAAATATGAAATAACAGAAAAAGAAGATATAATAGAAAAAGCAGAGACGACTTTACCTAAAGCGGAGCAAATACCGCAGGAAGAAGTGGTAATTAAAGATGAAAAGGATTATGAAAACATTATTCCTAATTTCAAGCTGATTGGTGAAGCGTTTAAAACTTATTTGATAGTTGAAATTGAAAATGAACTTTACTTTATAGATAAGCACGCCGGCCACGAAAGAATGAATTATGAAAAATTCAAGGCTCAAGCCACGGTTGAAACTCAAATGCTTTTAGCTCCGGTTGCGGTTAATTTGACAAAGGATGAATTTATTGCAGTCAGTGAAAATATGGAGCTTATTAAAAGCTGCGGCTTTGAGCTTGAAGAATTCGGTGAAAGCCAAATTATTGTGCGTGCAATACCAAGCCTTGTTGATAATGATGATGTAAAAGATTTAATGCTTGAAATTGCACAAAAATTACTTGAACATAAGACAGATATTATACCTGATAAAATTGATTGGATATATCATTCGGCTTCGTGCAGGGGCGCGGTTAAAGCCGGCGATTATACTTCAAGGCAGGAGCAGGAGATGTTTATTAAAAAGCTTCTTTCAATGCCGAATATTCGCTTTTGCCCGCACGGAAGACCCGTGTTTATAAAAATGAGCAAGTATGATATTGAAAAACAATTTGGCAGAGTTTGATTTATTATGAATAAAGTTATAGTTATTGCAGGGCCTACCGCGTCAGGCAAAACAGGGCTGGGAATTGAAGTTGCAAAAGCAGTCGGCGGTGAAATAATATCAGCCGATTCAATGCAGGTATATAAAAATATGCCGATTGCAACCGCTTGCCCGACAGAAGAAGAAAAAAATCAGGTACCGCATTATTTGGTGGAGTTTTTGGATAATGATGAAAGCTTCAGTGTTGCAAAGTGGTGCGAGCTTGCGAAAGAAAAAATCAATGATATTCTTTCAAGGGGAAAAGTGCCGATTATAGTCGGCGGAACAGGTTTATTTATTGACAGCCTGATTGATAATATAAGTTTTGCCGAAGTTGAAGTTGATGAAAAATTAAGGCAAGAGTTAATGAATCGTGATGTTTGCGACCTTTATGATGAACTTGTAAAAGTTGACAGGCAGGCGAGTGAAAATATACATAAAAATAACAAGAAAAGGGTTGTTCGCGCTCTTGAGCTTTATTATTTAGGAAGCGGGAAGACGCAGCAAAACGAAGCGTCGCGCAAAGAAAAAAGCCCTTATGATTTTCTTTATTTTGTACTTGAATACAAAAACAGGCAAATTCTTTATGACAGAATAAACGATAGGGTTGATAAAATGCTTGAAGCAGGGCTTCTTGATGAAGCAAAGGCTATGTATGGCAAATATCAGGCAACATCGGCACAGGCTATCGGGCATAAAGAACTTTCAAAATATTTAAGCGGCGAAGCCGAGCTTGAAACTTGCATTGAAAAGTTGAAGCAGGAAAGCCGCCATTATGCAAAAAGGCAAATTACATGGTTCAAAAGAAGGCAGGACGCTGTACATATCATCTTTGATGATGACAGAAACGCCGCTGTTAAAACAGTTATAGATAAATGCGAGGACTTTTTAAATGGCTGATAAAAAGGCGAAAAAAGTGAATAAAAACGCAAAATGTGTTTCAAAAGATATTATTGTTATCGCAATAGTTTTAATTGCAATTGTGGCTTACATTGTTGCTGAATGTTACAGTGCAACCCATGTTGATGTGCAAACTATTACGGCAGTTCAGTCAACAGTGTACCAAACGCTTGATAAAAAGGCACTTATAATTCGTGATGAACATATTGTTGAAGGTGATTCAAGCGGGGTTACTGTGGCTTGTTTAGATGACGGCGAAAAAGTAAAGGTCGGCGGAAATATTGCTATGGTTTTTGCGAGCAGCGATAATGCAGAAAATTATGCAACTGCTGCTGATTTGCAAAAGCAGTTAGATTATTATATCAATTTGGAAAGTAAATCGGCGGGAACAGCAACCGATGTTGAGCAGATTGACAGTGATGTTATTAACGATGTTAACGATTATGTTCGCAATGCGTCAAATTACAATATATCGTCTGTTCAAAATGCTTCGCTTGATCTTAATGATAAATTAACAAGGCGGCAAATGATTATCGGGCAGGATATTGATTTCAGCAAGGTTAAGCAAAATCTTGAAAAAAAACTTAATTCCATAAATCTTGATTCCTGCAAACCTAACGGATACATCAACACAAAAGAATCGGGCATTTTTTCATCATACAGTGACGGATGCGAAACTGCTTTTGATTACAAAAATATAGACAAGCTTGATGTTAAAACATTCGATAAATATATTTTGCAGGCTCAAAAGGCGAAGAAAACAGACAGCCTCGGCAAGCTTGTAACAGATTATGAATGGTATTTCGCCTGCAAGGTAAGCGCCGATGATGTGAAAAATATTGATGACGGTGACATACTAAATGTTGCGCTGAAAGACAGTGATAAAGTCATCGAATGTGAAGTAATTAGCGGTGCAACGCTTGATTTGGGCGTAAAAGAGTCTGTACTTATTCTTCGTTCAAGCGAGATGGACAGCGAGATTGCATCAATGCGACTTGAAGATATTGAAATCAGATTTAACGAATACACCGGATTTAAGGTGCCTTCTTCAGCAATTCATATTAACGATAAGGGCGAAAAGATGGTTTATACCCTTGTTGCAAATCAGGTTGAAAGCAGAGAAGGAAACATTATTTATTCAACAAAGGATTATGTAGTGTTTGAATACACACCGGATGACGAAAAGTCTATTCGTTTATATGACCAAATAATTACGCAAGGAAAGGATTTACACGATGGAAAAGTTTATACCTGATGAAGCAAGAATTCAATCAGTACAGGATAATTACAAAAAAGTATTATCAAATGTTCAGGAAGCTGCAATAAAAGCCGGCAGAAAACCGGACGATGTAAGGCTTATGGCTGTTACCAAAACAGTTGAAAGTGTTTATATTAACAAGGTTCTTGATTTAGGTGCTGACTTAATAGGTGAAAACAGAGTTCAGGAATTCTTGGGTAAAAAAGATGAGCTTCATTTAAACGGAGTTGAAAAACATCTTATCGGCCATTTGCAAACAAATAAAGTTAAGCAAATAGTAGGCGAGGTTGATATGATTGAATCTGTTGACAGTGTTCACCTTGCAAAAGAAATCAGCAAAGTATCTGCTAAAAAGGGAATAATCACCAATATTTTACTTGAAGTTAATGTTGGCAAGGAAGAATCGAAAAGCGGTATTTACCTTGAAGGGCTTAACGAGCTTGTAAGTGAAGTTGCCGAAATGGATAACATTAAAATCAAAGGTCTTATGACAATTCCGCCTATATGTGACAGCGAAGCAGAGGTTTCAAAGTATTTTGAGTCAATGTATAAAACTTTCATTGACATTAAGAATAAAAAGATTGATAATGTAGATATGGATATTTTATCAATGGGTATGAGCCACGATTATGAAGCTGCTGTTAAAAACGGTTCAAATATAGTCCGAGTAGGCTCTGCAATTTTTGGGGCAAGAAAATATTTTTAAAAGGAGAGAGAATATATGGGCTTTTTTGATAAAATTAAAGAAATCGTTACCGAAAGTGACGATGACGAATATGATGATTTTTATGAGGATAATAAGGACGGTTCAGTAGGTATTGCTCCTCCTATAAGGGATAGATTTTCAAGAAGAGAATCTTCTTCAAACGAAAGAGCAGAAAGATATTCCGAGCGCCCTCGAATTAAAAGGCATGACAGCGATAAGGTTGTTAATATTCACACAACTACTCAACTTCAGGTTGTTCTTGTAAAACCGGAAAAGTTTGATGAAGCAGCAGCGATTGCCGATAACTTAAATGAAAAGAGAACAGTTGTGCTTAATCTTGAAAGCACAAATCGCGATGTAGCACGAAGGCTGCTTGACTTTTTAAGCGGCGTTGCATATGCAAGTAACGGCCAAATCAAGCGTGTTGCAAACAGTACATATATCATTACACCGTATAATGTGGATGTTATGGGTGATTTGATTGATGAACTTGAAAATAACGGTATGTTTATGTAAGTGATGAAATTATAATTTTTATATGTATATAATTATGGAGGAAGAATATAATGATTACACCAAGCCAAATTCGTCAAAAGAAAATTTCTACCGTTGAAGGCGGTGGATATGACAGAAATGAGGTTAACGAGCTTTTACTTGAGGTTATAGAGTCTTATGAAGCTGTGTATGCCGAAAATAAAGAACTCTATCGCAAAATGGAAATTCTTGCTAATCGAATAGAAGAATACAGAGCTGACGAAGATACTATTAAAAACGCATTTATTACGGCACAAAAAACTGCTGATAAGCTTATGAATGAAACAAAGCAGAAAGCTGCCGAATCACTTGAAGAAAGTGCAAAAACAGCACAGAAAACCGTTGTTGATGCAAAGGAAAAGGCAGATAAAATTATTTCAAGTGCAAGAGATTATGTTGCTAACCTTACAAATGAAAAGGAAAAAGCAGCAGGCGAAATAGTAGACGAAGCAGAAAAGAAAGCAAACGAAGCTTTAAGCGGTGCAAAAATAGTTGCACAGGATGTTCTTGAAAAAGCAAAAACACTTTCACAGGAACTTATAAGCAAAGCAAAGGCTGAAAAAGAAGCACAAAAAGAACTTGTCGAAAAACTTAACGCTCAGTCAAAAACATTTAAAGAAAATCTTATTTCTCTTTATGAGCAACAACTTGAAGTTGTTAAAAATATGGCAGAAGATACAGATATTTCAAATATCAGTGCTGACGAAGAAATTGAAAATGAATTAAATCATATTTATGCTTCAATTGACAAACTCGCAAATGATGATAATGTTGACAGCGTTATTGAAGAAGCAAAGGAAACCGAAATCAAAGAGGAAACAGAAGAAAAAGCTGAAGAAACAGTTCAGGAAGATGTGCAGGAAACAATTGAAACTCCTGTAAATGAAGAAGCTGAAGAAACTGACGAAGTTCAAAATGCCGAAGAAAAGGTAAATGAGCAAGACGCGGTAGACGAAATTATTGAAGAAATTGAAAGCAGCGGAAAAAAGTCAATCGGTTCTCTTAATGAAGTTGAGGAAGAAACAGTATCTGAAGAGGAAGCAAAGGCAGCGCTTGACGCTTTTTCGAGTGATGAAATTACACCGATTGAAGATACGGGTGCTATTCCTGAAATTGATGATGAGCCTGAAATTGATGAAAAGCCACAGCCTTTTGAAAATTATTTTCATGTAAATCGTGAAGATCCGCATAATACAGATGAAACAATTTCTCTTATTCCTGAAGATGATGAAGACGAGGACGAAGAGGATAATAAAAAATTCAAAGGATTTTTCAAAAAGAAAAAATAAACCTATCAAGGAGTTAACATAATGGATTACAACCAAACATTAAATTTACCTAAAACCGAATTTCCTATGCGTGCAGGTTTACCAAAAAGAGAGCCTGAATTTTTAGCTCGCTGGGAAGCAAACAATCAGTATGAAGAACTTATGAAGCATAATGAGGGCAAGCCGCTTTTCGTTTTGCATGATGGACCTCCTTATGCAAACGGTGATATTCATATCGGTCACGCTCTTAATAAAACACTTAAAGATTTTATTGTAAGATATAAGAATATGACCGGCTTCAAGTCACCTTATGTTCCAGGCTGGGATACTCACGGTCTTCCTACTGAACTCGCAGCAAGAAAAAAAGCAGGTATCAGTGCAGAAACAAATATTTCTGACCTTGAACTTCGTAAAATCTGCCGTGACACCGCACTCGGCTTTGTAAATGTGCAAAGAGAGTCATTTAAGCGCCTCGGTGTTATAGGCGAATGGGATAACCCATATATCACTCTCAAAAAGGAATTTGAAGAAGAGCAGATTAAAGTGTTTGCTACTATGGCAAATAAGGGATATATCTATAAAGGCTTAAAGCCTGTTTATTGGTGCCCTGATTGTAACACTGCTCTTGCCGAAGCTGAAATTGAATATGCTGAAGACCCTTGCCATTCAATTTATGTTAAGTTCAATGTTACAGATGACCTTGGCAAGCTTACTGCTATGGGTGCAGATTTAAGCAAAACATATTTTGTAATTTGGACTACTACAACTTGGACTCTTCCTGCAAATGTTGCTATTTGCGTAGGCCCTGATTTTGAATATTCACTTATTAAATCAGGTGATGAATATTATGTAATGGCAACTGACCTCGCAGCTTCTGCCATGGAAGCAAAGGGCGTAACAGATTATGAAACTTTGGGCGTAATCAAAGGTTCAGAGCTTGAATATATGAAAACACAGCATCCTTTTATTGACCGTACATCACTTGTTATTGTGGGCGACCATGTAACTCTTGAAAGCGGTACAGGCTGCGTTCATACTGCACCGGGCCACGGTATTGAAGACTTTGTGGTTTGTAAAAACTATCCTGAAATTCCTATTATTGTTCCTGTTGACGCAAAGGGCAGACTTACTGAAGAAGCAGGTATGTTTGCAGGTTTAACAACTGAAGAAGCTAATAAGCCTATTGCTCTTCATCTTGAAAAAATCGGTGCTCTTTTTGCACTTAAGAAAATCGAACACCAATATCCACACTGCTGGAGATGTCATAAACCTGTAATTTTCAGAGCTACAAGCCAATGGTTCTGCTCTGTTGATGACTTTAAGGATGAAGCAGTTAAAGCGGCAGAGGATGTTAAGTGGTTCCCTGAATGGGGTAAAGACCGCCTTCAATCAATGGTTAAAGAGCGTGCAGACTGGTGTATTTCCCGCCAGAGAAAATGGGGCGTTCCTATCCCTGTTGTATACTGCCAAGATTGTGGCAAGGAAATCATTGATAATGATGTTATGATGAAAGTATCAAAGATTTTCGGCGAAGAAGGTTCTGACGCTTGGTTTGCTCACGATACTGAATACTTCCTTCCGGAAGGTTTTAAATGCCCGCATTGCGGAAGCGACAAAGGTTTTGATAAAGAAAAAGATATTATGGATGTTTGGTTCGATTCAGGTTCTTCACACGCTGCTGTTTGCAGAAAGAGGGGATACCTCAAAGTTCCTGCTGATGTATATCTTGAAGGTGCAGACCAATACAGAGGCTGGTTCCAATCATCACTTCTTACATCTGTTGCAGGCGGAAACGGTGCTCCATATAAGCAAATTATTACTCACGGTTGGACCGTTGACGGTGAGGGCAAAAAGATGTCTAAATCTCTCGGTAACGGTATTGACCCACAAGAAATCGTCGGCAAGTACGGTGCTGATATTCTTCGTCTTTGGGTTGCAAGTGCTGATTACCACGCAGATATTCGTATCAGCCCTGAAATTTTAAAGCAAATTTCAGATAACTATCGTAAGCTTCGTAATACAGCAAGATATTGCCTTTCAAACCTTTACGATTTCAATCCTGACAGCGATATGGTTTCAAATGATGAGCTTGAAGAACTTGATAAGTATGCACTTATGAAGCTTGATGAAGTTCTTGAAATTGCAAGAAATGCATTTGAAGTATATGATTATCACACTGCTGCTCATTCACTCCATAATTTCTGTGTAGTTGAAATGAGTAACTTCTACTTTGATGTTCTTAAAGACAGACTTTATACATCGGCACCTGAAAGCAAAACAAGAAGAGCGGCGCAAACAGTTCTTTATAAAGTTCTTGATGCACTTACTCTTATTCTTACACCTATTCTTGCATTTACAGCAGATGAAATTTGGCTAGCAATGCCGCACGATAAGAGCAGAAACGGTGAATCACCGCTCTTTAATGAAATACCACAGCCAAACTTTATTGAAGCTGACAGCGAATTTATCGCAAAGTGGGATAGAATTCATTCTGTAAGATATGATGTTCAAAAAGCACTTGAGCTTGCAAGAAATGAAAAGATTATCGGCAAGCCGCTTGAAGCAAAGGTTAGCCTTTATGCCGACGGTGAGCTTTATGACTTCTTAAAGAGCGTAGAAGCACAGCTTCCTGAAATTTTCATCACTTCATCTGTTACTGTTGAAAACGGTGAAGGCGAAGTTAAGGGTGATGTTGAAGGCTTGAGCGTTACAGTTTCAAAGGCTGACGGTGAAAAGTGTGAACGCTGCTGGAAGTTCTCTGACACAGTAGGTCAGGATAAAAATCATCCTACTCTTTGCGCTCATTGTGCAAAGGTAATGAAAGAACTTTCATTATAATAAATTTTCAAATAGGCACACACTGTTTTTCTGTGTGCCTGATTTGATATATAAACGGAGAGGTTTTTGTGAAATTAAAGAATAAAAAAATATGGTGTGCGGTTATGATTATTGTGATTGTTGCCATAGACCAAATAACTAAATATTTTGCGAAAACCTATCTCTTGGGTAATGGCGCAAAGCCATTTATTAAGGGTGTAGTTGAATTTGTTTATGCCCAAAATACAGGAGTTGCATTTTCCCTTTTTGACGGCGGACGCTGGTTTTTTATCGCACTTACGCTTGCTGTTACGGTTTTGTGTATTATATATATGTATAAGGGAAAAGGGCAGAGCAATTTATGGCTTTTTTGGTCACTTGGAGTAATTGTGTCGGGAGCAATCGGTAATTTGATAGACAGAATTTTTTTGGGCTATGTTATTGATTTTATAAATCCGACTTTTGTTAATTTCGCTGTGTTCAATATAGCCGATTGTGCTGTGACTCTCGGAACAATAAGTCTGATGGCTTATCTGTTGTTTGACATTTTTAAAAAGGAGAACAAGGATGAGCCGGCAAATTGACTTAATTGTTGAAAATGATTTTTCAGGTGTCAGAATAGATAAGTTTTTGGCGGAAAATATTGATTTTTTAACTCGCAGTATGATTGCCGGGCTTATTGATGACGGAAATGTCAGCGTATTTGGCAAAAAAGCACAAAAAAGCTATAAATGTAAAGTGAATGATGAAATCACTGTTATAATTCCGGCTCCAAAAGCACTTGAAACAAAAGCAGAAAATATACCGCTTGATATTGTATATGAGGACGATGACTTATTAGTAGTAAATAAGCCAAAAGGGATGGTTGTTCACCCTGCTCCTGGTAATTATGAGGGTACGCTTGTAAATGCTCTCTTATACCACTGTGGGAGTAGTTTGAGCGGTATTAACGGTGTAATAAGGCCCGGTATAGTTCATAGAATTGATAAGGATACATCAGGGCTTTTAATAGTAGCAAAAAATGATTTTTCACATTTGCATCTTGCAAAGCAGATAAAAGAGCACTCGTTTTATCGTGCGTATCAGGCAGTTGTATATGGAAATATTAAAGAGGATAAGGGAACGGTAAACGAGCCTATCGGCAGAAATCCGAAAGACAGGAAGAAGATGGCTGTTGTTTACAACAATTCGCGAAATGCGATAACTCACTATGAGGTTATTGAACGCTTTGGAAGTTTTACACATATTAAGTGTATACTTGAAACGGGAAGAACTCATCAAATAAGAGTTCATATGGCTTATTTAGGCCATGCACTTGCAGGCGACAGCGTATATGGGCCGAAAAAGGTTATTACCAAGCTTTCAGGTCAATGCCTGCACGCAGGTGAAATAGGATTTATTCATCCGAGAACAAATGAGTATCTGCATTTCACTTCACCTTTGCCTGAATATTTTACAAATTTTTTGGCAGAGCTTGAAAGAAAAAATTGACACCGTTTATGAGGTAAGAGATGGAAAAAACATTTGAAAATTGGCTTGTAGTATCGGATATTGACGGTACTCTCAACAATAAATTTCGCAAGCTCCCTAAAAGAAATTATGATGCTATTAAGAAATTTACCGAACTTGGCGGCAATTTCACATTGGCATCAGGCAGGCTTCAATCAAGCCTTGAAAGAAATTATAACAGAATAACACCTAATCAGCCGGCAATCGTGCTTAATGGTGCAGGGTTATATGATTATAAAAGCAGAAAAATGCTTTGGCGCAGTACAATCGGGCAAAAAGGTCAAGATTTTGTGAGGCAAGTTGCAAAGCATTTTAATAATATCTTTAAAAGTGTAGATATTGGCATTTACTTTGACGATTATGTTTATATAGTTAAAAGCGGACTTTTTGCAAAAGGCACAATGTATTTTGATAAAGCACATTACGAAATAGTTAAATCAATAGATGATGTGCCGACTGAGGGCTGGATGAAAGTCATTTTTTGGTCAAATCCAATAACTATAAAAAAACTTGAAAAATACATAAAAGAAAATGAAAATCCCGATGCTAATTTTATGTCATCTTCAATATTTTCTCTTGAAATGTTGCAAAAAGATACACATAAAGGTGTAGGAATAATGAAACTTGCCGATATGCTTGGTATTGAAAAAAGCCATGTTGCAGCAATAGGCGATTATTACAATGATTGGGATATGCTTAAAACCGTAGGCTTGCCTGCCTGCGCAGGCCAAGCTCCACAGCCGATACATAATATTTGCAAATTTGAAGCTTGTCATTGCAATAAAGGCTGTGTTGCAGATTTGCTTGAATATATTATGTCAGGCAAGGCAGAGGAAGCTATAAAAAAAGAAACGCAAAAGAATAGAGGGTAAAATATGCTTACAATCGGTGCACATTTGAGTGCTTCAAAAGGGTACACGGCAATGCTTAATCAGGCTTTGGAAATAGGTGCAAATACATTTCAGTTTTTTACTCGCAATCCGCGCGGCGGCAGTGCAAAGGCTATTGATGAAAATGATGTTAATAACTTTTTAAAGCTTATGGGCGAAAACGGTTTCCCTGTTATATTGGCGCACGCGCCTTATACTCTTAATTTGTGTTCGGCTAAGCCTGAAACCAGGGAATTTGCAACCAATACTTTTGCCGATGATTTAAGGAGAATGGAATATACTCCGAATCAGCTTTATAATTTCCATCCCGGTTCACATACAGGGCAGGGTGCAGATGTCGGAATTGATTTGATAGCCGAGGCACTTAATAAAGTTCTTTTCCATGAAATGACCACTACTGTTTTGCTTGAAACAATGGCGGGAAAAGGTACGGAAATAGGCAGAAGTTTTGAAGAACTCAAGGCTATTATAGATAAGGTTGAACTTAATGATAAAATCGGTGTTTGCCTTGATACCTGCCATGTTAACGACGCAGGGTATGATATTGTAAATAATCTTGACGGTGTACTTGAAGAATTTGATAAAATTATAGGTATCGGCAGATTAAAAGCGATTCATATTAACGATTCTAAAAATCCGCTCGGTGCGCATAAAGACAGGCACGAAAAAATCGGTGAGGGATACATCGGTAAAGACGCAATGGAAAGAATAATAAATCATCCTTTACTGAAAAAATTGCCGTTTTATCTTGAAACACCTAATGAACTTGACGGATATGCCAAGGAAATTGCACTTTTAAGGTCTTTATATAAGGACTAATCGGAGGTAAACTATGAGCGTAGAAAAAAGAAATTTTGGTTTCATTGCCGGTAAAGGTGATGTAGAAATTTATAAAATCACTAATGATAACGGTGCGTTTGTTGAACTTATGACTCTCGGCGCAGGTGTTCATTCTATCAATGTACCTGACAGAAACGGTAATCTCGGCGATGTTGTTTTAGGATTTGATGATGTTAATGATTATGTTAATCCTGATTTAGGGTACCAGGGTCTTGCAGTCGGCAGATATGCTAACAGAATTCGTGACGCCAAGTTTTCTATTGACGGTGTGGAATATAACACTCCTAAAAATCAGGGTACTTGGACTTTGCACGGCGGCGGCCGCTTTAGCTTTAATGTTTGGAATGTTAAGGAAGTGGGCGATAACTTTGTTACATTTTCTTTCTTTTCACCTGATATGCAAGACGGTTTTCCGGGCAATTTCACAATGACTGTAAAGTATACTTTTTCAAACGAAAATGTGCTTAAAATTGAATACACTGTTTTATCTGATAAAAAGACAGTTGCAAACCCTACAAATCATACATATTTTAACCTTTCGGCAGACAGTTCAAAAACTATTGAGGATGAATATTTGCAAATAAATGCCGATAAGTTTACAGAAACGGATGATTCCCAACTTCCTACCGGTGAGCTTGGATCGGTTAAAGATACTATGATGGATTTCACATCACTTCATAAAATAGGTGATAAGATTGATGATCCTTTCAGAGCTATTATAGATGGTATAGGATATGATAATAACTATTGCTTATATGATAAGAAAATAGGCGAGCTTACAGAAGCTGCCATACTTTATGATAAAGCAACCGGCAGAAATATGGAAGTGTGGACTGACCTTGTAGGAATTCAGGTTTATTGCGGCGGTTGGCTTGCTAAAGACGGTAATGCAGGTAAAGGAAATTCAAAAGTTACATACAGGCGCGGTGTTGCACTTGAAACACAGTTTTATCCTGATTCAGTTAACCATTCAAATTTCCCGTTTAAATATGTTGAACCAAATGAGGAATTTAAAACAACAACCGAATTTAGATTTTCAGTTAAATAATTATATGTATATGAAAAACGGAGCAGCTTATAAAGCTGCCCCGTTTTATTTTACTATGAAATTATTTTTAGTATATTGACCTAACTTTAATTACACCGTTGATTGCTGTAATATCATCAAGCACTTTTTGTGCCGGGGTTTCATCAATATCAATAATTGAGTAAGCAATTTCGCCCCTGTTTTTATCTTCAAATGAAGCAATGTTGATTCCGTCACGGCTGATTGTATCTGTAATAGTAGCAATCATATTAGGCTGGTTTTTATGAATTACGGTAATTCTTGCAACACCGGTTTTAGCCATTGAAACGGAAGGAAGGTTAACTGAATTCTTAATATTACCGTTTTCAAGGTAATCAATAAGTTCATCTGCACCCATTGATGCACAATTTTCTTCGCTCTCAGGTGTGCTTGCACCAAGGTGAGGAATTGCAATAACACCGTCAATACCGATAATATCGGCAGATGGGAAGTCGGTTACATATGCAGCCATCTTACCCTCTTCAAGTGCGTTAACTACTGCTTGTGAATCCGCAAGGTCACCGCGTGCAAAGTTGAGAATTCTGACAGTATTTTTCATTTTATCAATACTTTCATCACAAATCATTTGCTTTGTATCCGGTGTGAGCGGTACATGAAGTGTAATATAATCGGCAACAGGGAAAATTTCATCAAGATTATTATTTACTGTAATGCCTGCTTTAAGTGAAGCACCTGCCGGTAAGAATGGGTCGTAACCTATAACATTCATTCCAAGGTCAACAGCAGCTTCTGAAACAAGCCTGCCGATAGCACCAAGGCCGATTACCGCAAGGGTTTTACCTTTGATTTCAGGGCCTGCAAAAGCACTTTTACCTTTTTCAACTGTTTTGCCGACATTGTCACCCTCGTCTTTAATGGTTTTGCACCAATCAATAGCCTTGGTAACTTTTCTGCTTGCAAGAAGCAAACCGCATATTACAAGTTCTTTAACTGCATTTGCATTAGCACCCGGTGTGTTAAATACTGCAATGCCGAGATCTGTGCATTTAGGGATTGGAATATTATTTACACCTGCACCTGCTCTTGCAATAGCAAGGAGAGATTCAGGCATTTCCATATCGTGCATTGCGGCACTTCTTACCATAATAGCGTCAGGTGACTGTGTGTTATCATCAATAGTATATTTTGCTTCGTCAAATTTTGATAAGCCTACATTTGAAATTTTATTAAGAGTTTTAACAGTGAACATTATTTGTTTTCCTCCTCAAATTTAGCCATAAATTCAACAAGTTTTTCTACACCCTCAATTGGCATTGCGTTGTAGATAGAAGCTCTCATACCGCCTACTGTTCTGTGACCTTTAAGGTTAACGAATCCGTTAGCTTCAGCTTCGGCAATAAACTTCTTTTCAAGTTCATCATCACCGATAACAAAAGGAACATTCATAAGTGAACGGTCTTCAGGCACAACTGTACCTTTAAATAATTTAGAATTATCAAGGAAATTGTAAAGAATAGAAGCTTTCTTTTCGTTTCTTTCTTTCATCTTTTCAAGTCCGCCGATGTCATTCTTAATCCATTCAAGAACAAGCTTGCAGATGTAAATAGTCCAGCAAGGTGGGGTGTTGTAAAGTGAATCTGCGTCTGCCTGAACCTTGTAGTTCATCATAACAGGTGTAATATCCCTTGCGTTGCCCAAAAGGTCTTCGCGGATAATTGCTACTACAAGACCTGCCGGTGCAACATTCTTTTGCGCACCGAAGTAAACCATACCGAATTTGCTGATGTCAAGCGGTTCTGAAAGAGCGCATGATGATACATCGGCAATAAGAACCTTATCACCAACAGGTGGAAGTTCCTTGTAAACAGTACCGTAAATAGTATTGTTCATGCAAATATATACATAGTCTGCATCATCACGAAAATCTTCAGGCTTTGTTTTAGGAATGTATGTAAATGTTTTATCTGCCGAAGATGCAGCTTCAACAACATCACCGTACTTTTTAGCTTCTGCAAATGCTTTCTTTGCCCATTGGCCTGTAATGATGTAATCGGCTTTTTTACTGCCGTTCATAAAATTAAGCGGGATAGCTGAAAACTGTGCAGATGCACCACCCTGAAGGAATAATACTTTGTAATTATCAGGAACATTGTAAAGCTCACGCATAAGTGCTTCTGCATCTTTAATGATTTTATCAAATACTTTTGAACGGTGGCTCATTTCCATTACTGATTGGCCACAGCCCTGATAGTCCATCATTTCATCTGCTGCTTGCTTTAACACTTTTTCAGGAAGTGTTGACGGACCTGCACTAAAATTATAAACTCTTGCCATAATTGGTTTCCTCTCTTATATAAAAAATTGATTTTGTTTAAAACCTGTATCACCTATTATACTATTGTTTAACTTATTGTCAATGATTGTATGCGATTTTCGTGAATATACACAAATAATTGATAAAAAAATCACAATATTGTTGATTCTTAGCGAAATATTATGTTTGATAGCATATAGAATTGATATTTTTTGATTACACACCACAAAAATAGTTATGTGATTTTTATTTTACTTATGCTAATTGCAAATAAAGAAATTACAATACAGTTTCAAATCTTAATTATTATAATTTAACACTTGACTTTTTATTATACATATTATATAATCTTTACACCGCATATTATGGGCAAGCAAGAAATACTCGGTATTCGCCTATTGTAGCGAGACTTGAAAAGGAGATTTATAGACTATGTACGCTGTTATTGTTACAGGTGGTAAGCAGTACAAGGTTAGCGAAGGTGATGTTCTTTACATCGAAAAGCTTGATGCTCAGGCTGATGAAAAAGTAACATTCGATTCTGTTCTTGCAATTGGTGCTGATGATAGCTTCAAAGCAGGTAAGGATTGTGCTAAAGCTACTGTTGATGCTACTGTTCTTAAGAATGGCAAGGGTAAGAAGATTACTGTATTTACTTACAAGCCAAAGAAAGACGAAAAACGCAAAAAAGGTCATCGTCAGCCATACACAAAGGTTGAGATCACCAAAATCAATGCGTAATGATTAGTATTGAATTTTACAGTGGAATAAACGGTCTGTGTGGTTTTGAAGCGACGGGGCATTCAATGAGTGCTGACTCAGGGGAAGACATTATATGTGCTTTCGTATCGAGTGCGTGCTTAATGGCCGCCAATACTGTGACTGAAATCATCGGCCTTGATTGTGACGCTCAGTCAGATGATGGGTATTTAAAACTGATGATACTTGAAAATTCCACAAAAGCACAGGATGTGCTGAAAGGTTTAAGGTTGCATTTAACCGAGCTTTCAAAGCAATATCCTGAAAACATAAAAGTGATTTATCGGAGGTGTAATAATGCTTAAATTAGATTTACAGCTTTTCGCTCATAAGAAAGGTATGGGTTCTACAAAGAACGGCAGAGATTCAGAATCAAAGCGTCTTGGCGCAAAGAGAGCTGATGGCCAGTTTGTTCTTGCAGGCAATATCCTTTACCGCCAGAGAGGAACACACATTCATCCGGGCAATAATGTTGGTATCGGTAAGGACGACACTCTTTTCGCTCTTGTTGATGGCACCGTTAAGTTTGAAAGAATGGGTAAGGACAGAAAGATGGTTTCTGTTTATCCTGTTGAGCAGTAATTTAAGATTTACAAAACCCCACAGATTCTGTGGGGTTTATTTTTTGAAAAAATAAAAGGCAACTGTCGTTTGAAATACGATAGTTGCCTTTTGTAATTACATCATATCTGCAAGTGCATCTGAAAATTCGGTAGGGTTTTCCAAATCAAGCCCTGCAATAAGCCTTGCCGATGAATAAAGCAGATTTGTATATTTCTTTAAGTCATCATCACTTGCACCTTTAAGCTTATCCACAATCGGATGTTCGGCATTGATTTCAAGTACAAGCTGTGCCTTTACACCTTGGTTTGCACCAGGCATTGAGTTCAAAACTTTTTCCATTTCAAGCGATACATAACCCTCTGCTGAAAGGCAAACAGGGTGTGAACCGAGCTTGTTTGTAAGCTTTACGGCTGTAACTTTACCGTCAAGCGCGTCTTTCATTTTATCAAGAAGTTCTTTTGCATCATCATTTTTCTTGGTGATGGCTTCTTTTTCGGCGTCAGTACTTAAGTCTAAATCGTCTTTGCAGATGTTTACAAAGTGCTTTCCGTCATATTCCATAAGCATTTGAATTGCAAATTCATCAACTTCATCTGTGAAGTAAAGTACCTCGTAGCCTTTTTCTTTAACAGCTTCAATTTGAGGCAGGAGAGCTATTTTTTGAGCGTTTTCGCCGCAGGCATAATAAATGTCATTTTGTGAATCAGCCATTCTGCCTACATATTCCTTAAGTGTAGTCGGTTTATCATCGGCAGAAGTTTCAAACAAAAGTAAATCTTTAAGTCCGTCTTTTTCCATACCGTAATTTGCATATACACCGTATTTTAACTGTAAACCGAAAGTCTTAAAGAATTTTTCGTATTTTTCTCTATCGTTTTTGAGCATTTTTGTAAGCTCGTTTTTAATCTTTTTATCAATAGCTTTTGCAATGATTTTGAGCTGGTGGTCGTGCTGAAGCATTTCACGGCTGATGTTAAGGCTTAAATCTGCGCTGTCAACAAGGCCTTTTACAAAGCTGAAATAGTCAGGCAAAAGGTCAGCACACTTATCCATAATAAGTACACCGTTTGAATAAAGCTGTAAGCCTTTTTCATATTCCTTTGAATAAAAATCATACGGTGGATTTTCAGGAATGTAGAGGAGTGCGTCAAATGTAGCTTGACCCTCGGTTTTGGTGTGAATTACATGGAGTGGGTCGCTGTAATCCATAAATTTTTGCTTGTAAAATTCATTGTACTCTTCAGGCTTGATTTCGCTCTTGTTCTTCCTCCAAAGCGGAACCATTGAGTTAAGCGTTTCTTCGCTTACTTCTGTGGTGTATTCACCCTCTTTGTCAGGGTTTGGAACTTGATGGCTCATTTCCATTACGATAGGGTAGCGAATATAATCTGAATATTTCTTAACAAGTTCGTTTATTGTATACTGTTCAAGATATTTTGTGTAATCTTCGTTTTCGGTATCTTCTTTTATATAAAGTGTAATTTCTGTGCCGGCATTTTCCTTTTCACATTCTTCAATGGTGTATCCGTCTGCACCGCTTGAAACCCATTTGTGTGCAATATCTTCGCCAAACGCTTTTGAAATCACTTCAACCTTATCAGCAACCATAAATGATGAATAAAAGCCGACGCCGAATTGACCGATTACAGAAATATCGTCAGCTTTTTCATTATCGGCATTTTCTTTTTTGAAGTTGAAAGAACCACTTTTTGCAATAGTACCAAGGTTGTTTTCAAGTTCTTCAGCTGTCATACCGATACCGTTATCGGTAATTTTAATTGTTCTGTTTTCTTTGTCCAAATCAATGTGAATTTTAAAATCTTCTCTTGCAAGTTTTACGCTGTCATCTGTAAGGGATTTGAAATACAGCTTGTCTATCGCATCGCTGGCATTTGAAATAAGCTCACGCAAAAATATTTCTTTGTGAGTGTAAATGGAATTTATCATCATATCAAGCAGTTTTTTAGACTCTGCTTTAAATTGCTTTTTTCTCATATTTATCACCTTTTTAATCAAATTAGCACTCTTATAACCCGAGTGCTAATTTATATTATAATCCATTTTCTTTTAATGTCAATAGGTGTTAATAATTTATTTACATAAAAAAGCCACTTCAAAAGAAGTGGCTTTTAGGGTTTACTGTTTATTTAGTTTTAATAGTTTTAACTTTTGACCAAGAAGAATAAACTTTTACAGTTTTGCCGTTATACTTTGCATTTTTGTAAGTACGAATTCTTACATAATACTTCTTCTTGGCTTTAAGCTTTTTAATTGTTGTCTTTGTAGTTTTTTGCTTTGAAACTGTAACCGTTTTCTTGTTTTTCTTAAACTTCTTATCAGTAGCTACTTGAATTTGATAACCTTTAATTTTACTTACCTTTTTCCAAGTTGCTTTAATTGATTTCTTGCCCTTTTTAAGTTTTGAGATAGATGCTTTTTTAAGTTTGCGGTCAACCCAAACACCGCCAACTTTTTTTGCATTTGCAGTAGGTGCGGCTGCCTTGGTTGTGCTTGGTGCAGGAGATGCAGCTTGTGTGGTTGATGTAGTGGTTGAAGTTGCAGGTGTAGTTGAAGGAACAACCGGCTGTGAAGGATTTACAGGTGCTTTATAGTTAGGGTTTTTAGTACCGCAACCGTTAGCACAATATTCTGCATTGTTATCAAAATTGTGCGGCTTTTTAGAAATTACATTTTCACCAAGTACATCGCCTGTAACAGCACAAACTACCTGAACAAGACCTTCTTCCTGGCAAGTAGCTTCCCTAACTACTTTTTCAATATGCTGGCAAGCAACTTTGCTTGATAATACTGCTTTGTATGATGCACTTGCGCTGACACCAGTAAGTTCTGGTGACCATTTGTAGTAAGTATCAACATCGTTTTTATGGCTGTGATATGCTTCAAATGGGAATTCAGGAGCTTTTTCAGCAAGTTCCTTTGCGGTTTCACCTTCAAGTGCATTAACAGTAGTTGATTTGCCGTTTACTGTAAATGTAATAGAATAAATGCTTTTTGAATCAATATCATCTCTCTTTTTAGCATAATCTTTAACAGTTGAGTTGTTAACATCAAAAGTGTAAATTGCAACTCTGTTAACAGATGCTAAAATGCCTTCCGGTGCTAAAGAACAATAAGGATTGTAAACGATAAGATTTTTAAGGTTTGAAAAATCTGCAAATGCATTTTTTTCAACTGTTTGTACACCTTTTTCAAGGCAAATGTTTTCAACAGCGCTGTAAGCATCACCTGACGGTGAAGTGCTTGCTGATTCATCTGATGAATTATTAACTGCGTTACCGTATACTTTTTCAAAATCATCAAACAAGCTTGCGCTTACGGTGCTTACACCTGTAATTGTGATTGTTTTTGTGTTCTTATCAAAAGTGTACTTTGAATCATCTGCGCTTGCACTTATAGCAAATACGCATGAAGTCATAGCCAACACAATTGAAAGAAAAATTGATAATGTTTTCTTCATAAGAATTTCCCCCTTAATATTTGTGCTTAATTATAGCAAATAAATATGTATTATTCAACATACATTTTGTTAAATAATTCTAAATAAAATATAAGATTTATTATTTTTTTCTGCTTTCGGCTTTAAGACGAAGCGATTTATCAAGAATTGTTTTTCTTAATCTAATAGATTTTGGTGTAACTTCCAAAAGTTCATCATCAGCCAAAAATTCCATACTCTGCTCAAGTGAAAGAGTAGTAGGCGGTACAAGCTTTAACGCTTCGTCAGAACCGCTTGCACGGGTGTTTGTAACATGCTTTTTCTTACATACATTGCAAACAATGTCTTCATCCTTTGCACATTCGCCTACAATCATACCCTCATATACTTCTACACCCGGGCCTACGAAAAGGCGGCCTCTGTCTTGTGTGTTCCAAAGTCCGTAACCTGTGGTAGTACCTGTTTCGTGAACTACTATTGAACCTCTGTCTCTTGTTTCAATTTCGCCCTTGTATTCCTCATATCCTACAAAGAGTTGGTTCATAATACCGTTACCGTTTGTATCAGTCAAAAATTCTGAGCGGTAACCGATAAGACCTCTCGACGGAATTTTGATTTCAAGGTGAGTCATACCTGTTGAGCGGGTATCCATATTTTCAATTTCACCCTTGCGTGAGCAAAGCTTTTGCATTACATTGCCCACATAATCTTCAGGTACTTCAATAATTGCAAGCTCCATAGGTTCAAGTGTTCTGCCGTTTTCATCTTTTTTAAGAATAACTTGCGGGCGTGATACTTGAAATTCATAATTTTCTCTTCTCATAGTTTCAATAAGAATTGAAAGGTGAAGCTCGCCTCTGCCTGATACTTTGAAAGTGTCCATAGAATCGGTTTCCTCAACTCTCATTGATACATTGGTTTCAACTTCTTTAAAAAGTCTGTCACGAAGATTACGAGAGGTTACATATTTACCCTCTTTTCCGGCAAACGGTGAGTCATTTACCATAAAGTTCATAGAAATGGTAGGCTCGTCAATTTTTACAAACGGTAGAGGTTCAATACAGTTAGGGTCACACGCTGTTTCACCGATATTAAGGTCTGCAATACCTGCAATACATACTATATCGCCGAATTCTGCTTCGTCGCAGTCAACCCTTTTAAGTCCTTCAAATTGATAAATTTTAGAAAACTTTACATTTTCCTGTGAACCGTCTTGCCTGCAAAGTACATATGGCGAATTTACTTTTATTGTACCTCTTTCAACTCTGCCTACACCGATTCTGCCAACATAATCGTCATATTCAAGTGAAGAGAAGAGAATTTGTGCCGGGCCGTCAGGGTCACCGGTAGGGGACGGTATGTATTCAAGAATTGCATCAAGAAGCGGGCGCATATCACCCTCTCTTACATCAGGGTCAAGGCTTGAATATCCGTCTTTAGCCGAAGCGTAAACAACAGGGAAGTCGATTTGGTCATCATCTGCACCGAGTTCGATAAAGAGGTCAAGCACTTCATCAATAACTTCTTTAGGCCTTGCACCGTCACGGTCAATTTTATTAACTACAACAAGAGGTGTTTTTTTAAGGCCTAACGCTTTTTTAAGAACAAAGCGGGTTTGCGGCATACAGCCCTCAAATGCGTCAACAACAAGGATTACACCGTCAACCATTGTGAGTATACGCTCAACCTCACCGCCGAAGTCAGCATGCCCCGGGGTGTCAACAATGTTTATCTTTGTATCTTTATAATGAATAGATGTGTTTTTAGAAAGAATTGTAATTCCACGCTCTTTTTCAAGGTCGTTAGAGTCCATAACTCTTTCCTGTACTGCCTCGTTATCACGGAAAATACCGCTTTGGTGTAACATTTCATCAACAAGCGTGGTTTTACCATGGTCAACATGGGCAATAATTGCAATGTTTTTTATATCTTTTCTTGTACTCAATTAAATCACCTTATTTCTATTTCTGCGTTATTTTGTAATTTTAAAGCTGTCACGCAGTGCAACGGTTCTGTTAAATACAGGCTTTTCGTCTGTTGAATCCTTATCCTTGCAGAAATATCCGTTTCTCATAAACTGATATTTAGCTCCGACTTCGCAATTGCCAAGTGCTTTTTCAACATATCCTTGGGCAATTGTAAGCGAGTCAGGGTTAAGATTATCTTCAAATGAGCTTACGCCCTCTTCATCACTTGGGTTAGGAACATTGAAAAGTCTTTCATAAAGTCTGATTTCGCAAGGCACATTTTCCTTTGCCGATACCCAGTGAATTGTGCCTTTAACTTTTCTTCCGTCAGGTGAGTCACCGCCAAAAGTTTCCGGGTCATATGTTGCGTGAACACAGCATACTTCACCGTTTTCATCAAGGTCATATCCTGTGCAGGTAACATAATAAGCTTTATAAAGTCTTACTTCGTTGCCAACATAAAGACGCCTGTATTTTTTAATCGGTTCAACCATAAAGTCGTTTCTTTCAATCCAAAGTTCCTTGCTGAAAGGAATGGTTCTTGAACCGTATTCAGGATGGTCAGGGTGGTATTCACATTCGATTTCTTCAATTTTTTCTTCCGGATAGTTATCAATCACAAGCTTAACAGGGTCAATTACCGCCATAGCCCTTGCAGAGTTTGCACCGAGATTATCCCTGACACAAGCTTCAAGAAGTGCGAAGTCAATAACGCTGTATGCTTTTGATACGCCTATTCTTTCACAGAAATCACGGATAGCTTCAGCAGGGTAGCCCCTTCTTCTCATACCGCTTATTGTTGCCATTCTTGGGTCGTCCCAGCCGGAAACAATATTATCCTGCACAAGCTTTAAGCACTTTCTTTTAGATGTGAGTGTATAATTAAGATTCATTCTTGCAAATTCAATTTGCCTCGGCTTTTCACCGTCAATGAGTTCATCAACAAACCAGTTGTAAAGCGGCCTGTGGTTTTCAAATTCAAGTGAGCAAAGCGAATGGGTTACACCCTCATAAGCATCTGAAAGCGGGTGTGCAAAATCGTACATAGGATATACGCACCATTTATCACCCGTTCTGTGATGATGTGCAAACATAATTCTGTAAATTATAGGATCACGCATATTGAGGTTAGGTGATGCCATATCAATCTTGGCACGAAGTACCATTTTGCCCTCTTCAAATTCGCCTTTTGTCATTCGCTCAAAAAGTTCAAGGTTTTCTTCAATGCTTCTGTCACGGTAAGGGGAATTTTTGCCCGGCTGCGTAAGTGTACCGCGGTATTCCCTCATTTGTTCAGGTGTAAGTTCGCAAACATATGCTTTTCCTTTTTTGATAAGCTTTATTGCACATTCATATAAAAAGTCAAAATAATCTGATGCGTAATACAAGTTGTCCCAATCAAAGCCGAGCCATTTAATATCTTCTTTAATTGCGTCAACATATTCGGTATCTTCTTTTGTAGGGTTGGTATCATCAAGGCGAAGATTACATATACCCTTGTATTTTTCCTTTACACCGAAGTTTATGCAAATAGCTTTTGCGTGGCCTATATGGAGATAACCGTTTGGTTCAGGCGGAAAACGGGTTTGAATTTTTGAATATTTACCGTCTGCCAAATCTTCGTCAATAAAATCATGAATGAAATTTGACGGTGCTTTTATTTCTTCGTTGTTTTCTATTTCAGCCATTATCTGTTCTCCTTGTAATATTCAAGTGCGTTATTAAGTCTTTCTTTAACTCTTTCTTCACCCAAAAGTGCAGTGATTGAAAAAAGGTCAGGCGTGTTGGTTCTTCCTGTTAGTGCAACACGGATTATTGTTGATACATCGCCTACATGGCCTTTAAAATCATCCGGATTTTTCTTGTACTCCTTAACATTAGAGGTACAGCCGCAAGGGGCGCAAATATCTTTAATTCTGTTAAACCAAGTATCTTTATCATCATCTAAATTTACAACATCAATGTATTTTTCCAAAACATCAACTGCAAGTTCGTTTGTTGCATTGCCGCAAAGTTCAAAGCAAGGTGTAAATGTTTCATCATACATATAGCTGATGTATTGAGGAATGTCAGACCATTTTGCAATGTCTTTTCTCGGCTTTTTGTTTTCACGGTCAATATTAAGAATGGCAGTTGCGTACTGCTCGTCTTTTGCATAAAGATTTGCGAGCTTTTCGTTATATTCTTTAGCCCATTCGTTTGATAATTCAAAAACTTTAGTTGCCGGCATTTTGCTGATTACATTTTTAGAAATATCGGTGAGCTTTACAAAATCAAACAGTGCGCCGGAAGCACTCATCTTTTTAAGATTAAACGGGAAGTCAAATAAGCTTGCGTCTTGATTTGCTCTTCTCCAATCTTCAAAATTAGAGTTTAAAATAGTCATCATATATTCGTTAACCGAATCGGCAGGGTAGCCGACTTCTGAATAATATGAAACCGCAGCTTCAGGGTCTTTCCTCTTTGAAAGCTTGCGCTTGCCGCCGTTTTCTTCTTTCATAATCGGTGCAACATGCGCATATTTTACCGGCTTAAATCCAAGTACTTTGAAAAGCTGAAGATGAAGCGGAACGGAAGCAATCCATTCATCACCTCTTGTTACATGTGTTGTTCGCATTAAATGGTCATCAATTGCGTGGGCAAAATGATATGTCGGTATACCATCCGTTTTAAGAAGTACAACATCAATTACATTTTCAGGCATTTCAATTTTGCCTTTAATCATATCGTCAAAATAGCATTTCTTTTCAATGTCACCCGGCGATTTTAATCTTAAAGTCCAAGGCAAACCCTTTTCAATATTTTCTTTAATTTGCTCAAATGTAAGGTTGCGGCATTTAGCATACTTGCCGTAGTATCCCTTAATATCTTCACCCTCTTGCTGCTGCCTGATTTCCTCTATTTCATCGGCAGAGCAAAAGCAAGGATATGCAAGCCCCTGCTTAACAAGATTTTTTGCATATGTTTGGTAAATATCTTTTCTTGCACTTTGGTAATAAGGGCCGTAATTGCCTGTTTCGGTTTCTTCGCCGATTACACCCTCATCTGCTTTTACTCCGTAAACCTCAAGGCCTTTGAGCATAGCGTCAACTGCACCGTCAACTTTTCTTTTTTGGTCGGTATCTTCAACTCGTACAAAAAATACGCCGTCTGTATTTCTAGCTGTGAGATATGAAGCGAAACAGGTGTAAAGATTACCGAAATGCAGATAACCGGTCGGGCTTGGTGCAAACCTTGTAACGCGTGCGCCGTCTTTAAGCTGTCGCGGGGGGTATTTTTCTTCGTAATATTCAGGTGTCTTGTCTATGTTTGGAAAAAGTAAATTTGCAAGTTCGTCAAAATTCATCGTTTTTTCACCCTTATGTATAAAATTCCATTATAAAATTACATAATATTATTACATAAATTATTAAAATATTCAATATAAAATTATATATTTTTTATTAAATAGAATATTATTATTGAAAATAAACATATTATGTGCTAAATTAAAATATAATCTATATAATTTAATAAATTTTCGGAGTTTAAAATGGGTAAAAGAATAGCACTTTGGGATAATCTGAAATTATTTTTAATTTTTTTGGTTGTGCTTGGCCATTTGACCTTGCAATATTTTTGTTCAAGCCAAATGTTTTGTACTGTGACTATGGTAATTTATACTTTTCATATGCCTGCATTTGTGTTTATAAGCGGCCTTTTTTCAAAAAAAGCTATTAACGGTGAAACACCGCCTGTTAAGCGTTCATTTTCGTTTATAGCGGTTTATTTATTTGTAAGAGTATTAAATTATTTATCAAATATTATTTTTGGCGTTCATTCTTATTTTAGTATTTTTTCATCTAAAGATATACCGTGGTATATGATGGCTATGGCTTTATGGTATATGATAACTTGGGCAGTCAGAAAAATTGACGCCAAGTATGTGCTTGTTACAAGCATAGTTATGGGTTGTTTTATAGGGTATATGAGCGGGGATACAGACTTTTTATGTATTATGCGTTTAATAACTTTCTTCCCGTTTTTCTATATAGGTTATTTGCTTGATTTGGATGATGTAAACAAAATAACTTCAACTAAAAAAGCTAAAATATTTTCCGCTGCTTTTTTTATCGCTTTTGTTATTATAGTGACAGTAACTATTGATAAAACAAAAGAGCTTTTCCCGCTTTTAAGCGGCAGAAGAAGATTTTTTGCACTTGAAGATAATATTGAAGATTATGGTTGTCTTCTTCGCCTGGCATATTATGTGATAGTATCATTACTTATTTTTTCTATTATATCTCTTTGCCCGAGAAAAGAATTTAAGTTTACGGCGGCAGGTAAAAAGACACTTCAAATTTATGTTTATCACCGTCCGCTTTTATATATAATGAAAAATGCAGGGCTTTTTTATCTTGTTAAGCAAGTAGGTGCAGGCTGGGAATGGATTGCCATTACAATTATGATGCTTCTAACCGCATTATTATGCTTTGATTTTTGGCGAAAGCCGCTTGATTTTATTATGAACCCAAAATTGAAAGGAGAAAAATATGCAACTGCCAAATGACCCGATAATGCTTATGAGCGTGATAAATCTTAAACTTCGTGATTTTTATTCAAATCTGGATGCTTTGTGCGATGATATGAATATTGATAAAGAGGAATTGTGTGAAAAGCTTGCTTTTGCAGGGTTTAAATATGACGAAAAACAAAATATGTTCTTTTAATGAAATCAGCCATAATTTTATTGTGGCTGAATTTTTTTGCAAAAAAGTGTTGACATTTAGAAATTTATGTGTATAATGAGAATTGTAATCAATACAAATTAACAATGATTACAATGTGCTTGAAAGGAAGTGAGTATTTGCAAACTAAAGAAATTACAGAGCTTTTTAAACAAAAAGGTATTAAAGCCACTGCACAAAGAATCGCGGTTTATAAATATCTTTATGAAAACAGAATTCATCCTGATGTTGATACTGTTTATAAAAATTTGGTTGAGGATAATCCGTCTTTTTCAAAAACTACTGTTTACAATTGTTTGCAGACACTTGCTGATTGCGGGCTTATAATTCCGGTTATGATTGAAAGCGAGAAAATCAGATATGACGCAAACCCGAATTTTCATTCGCATTTTAAATGCAGATGTTGCGGCGGAATATTTGATTTTACCTGCAAAGTAAATGATATTGAGGGATTAGACGGCTTTGATGTAGAGCATAGGGATGTATATTTCAGCGGAATATGCAAAAATTGTAAAAGTAAAAATTAAAAATTTTAAATTTAAAGGAGTAATTTATTATGGCAAAGAAGTATTATTGTCCGGTATGCGGATACGAAAGTGATGAACCTATTGATGTTTGCCCGGTTTGCGGTGCAAAAATGGCAGTCAGAGAAGAGGGTGAAACCTCATGGGCTGCTGAGCATAAGGTAGGTATTATTGACGGTGTAAGCGAAGAAATCGTACAGGGCCTTCGTGAAAACTTCCAGGGTGAATGCACAGAAGTAGGTATGTATCTTGCAATGGCAAGAGTTGCACATAGAGAGGGATACCCTGAAATCGGTCTTTATTGGGAAAAGGCAGCTTATGAAGAAGCAGACCACGCATCAAGATTTGCAGAAATGCTTGGTGAAGTTGTAACAGATTCAACAAAGAAAAATCTTGAAATGAGAGCAGCAGCAGAAAACGGTGCAACTCTCGGTAAAACACAGCTTGCAAAGCTTGCTAAAGAACAGGGTCTTGATGCAATCCACGATGCTGTACATGAAATGGCAAGGGACGAAGCAAGACACGGTAAAGCATTTGAAGGACTTCTTAAAAGATATTTCGCATAAGAAAAGAATAAAAAGCGGGCGCAAGTCCGCTTTTTTGTTTGTACTTCGTTCGTTGCTATTAAGTAGCGTAATGAGTAAAAGTGTACCAAAACAGACTTGTGTCTAATATAATGTGCGTTTTTGTCAAGAAAAATGGTGGAATTTTGTGTAATCGGTATAATTATTACAAAAAGGTTACAAATTTGTTGTAAAATATTGCCGTAGATTACAAAATGTAATTTATGATAGAATGTCTCCGTTGCTTACAAAAGGAGGCGTTATATTGGCAAAAATACTGAAAAATGGTATTCTTTCAGTTATTATGACGATGGTTATATTAACTCTTTCACCACTTACAGCATTTTCACAAGAATACGAACCAAGACTTACAGCTCCGCAAGGCGAGCCGTATTACACAAGCAAATTAAATGTATATTCACAAACAGGATACGGTATGCCAAACTGTGTCGCTTACGCTTACGGCAGGCTATATGAACTAAACGGTGAAGCACCGAAGCTTAACCGAGGTGATGCAGGCCAATGGTGGTTTATGAATAAGAGAAATAATTATTATGACTACGGCAATGAAGCAAAATTGGGCGCGGTTGCCTGCTGGTCAAACCATGTGGCAATTGTAGAAAAAATAAATGATGACGAAAGTGTGACAATATCCGAGTCGCATTGGGGCGGAAATTATTTTAATACTAAAACATATTATAATATGAATTCGCACTACGGTCAGCAGTTTTACGGATACATATATGCATATAATAATGATGACGCTGACGCAGAAGAAACTGCCGAATTATATGATTTTCAAGATAACAGCCATTTTAAACCGCAGGAAAAAACAGCGTTTACCGCACTTGAATTTAAACAGAGCGATAATGTAATAATGAATCCGCAAAATAACTTTATAATTAACAGCGATAATATGTAAAAACACGGATATGAACCAAGTTCATATCCGTGTTTCAGCGTGTAGAAAAAGTCAAATTATAAATTTCTACACGCTGACAGACTTCGAGAAAGTGAGATAAATTTTGTATTTTGCGAGCGGGAGCTGTACGATGGTACTGC
>OGFF01000181.1_pt1 | contig 94732 bp, 75 predicted proteins | sample 1570751 | NCBI WGS metagenome assembly OGFF01 (sample SAMEA2581951, study PRJEB24529) | metagenome | biome: Human gut stool | place: China | collected 2011 | reverse complement strand
TATTTACTCTACCGTTTTCAATATAATACCAAGTATTATTGTAGTAGATTAAGCCGTTGTAGTTCCAGTTAAGAACACCATTTTGAATATAGTATTGAGTACTGAAATACTTAGTTAGTCCTGTATAGTTCCAATCTAACTGTCCATTAGTTACCTTATACCATGTTCCTTCACCATTAACCTGTGATAATGTATTCACTGACCAGTCAATCTTACCGTTCTGAACATAATACCAGTTACCATTGTATTTTACTAGATTGTTGTAGTTTGTATTTACTCTACCGTTTTCAATATAATACCAAGTATTATTGTAGTAGATTAAGCCATTGTAGTTCCAGTCAAGAACACCATTCTGAACATAATACCAAGTACTATAGTATTTTACTAAACCGGTATAATTCCAGTTGAGTTTACCATCTTCTACATAATACCAAGTACCTGTTCCATTAACCTGTGCAAGAGTAGTTTCATGTACAACCTGTCCATCCTGCATTAAGTACCAATCACCATCCACGTAAACTAGATTAGCTTCTGTAGAATGATTATAAGTGACTGTAACTGTCTTAACACCATCAGTATCACCTTTTACTGTATAGTTATAGTTACCTTTTGATGCATAATAACCATTAACTTTTGGAAGTGTAATTGTCTTTGTATCACCAACATTTACATTTACATATTCAGTCTTAAGAACTTCTTTTTCTTTATTCACGATATTGATTCTTGTAGTCTGAACCTTACCTAATGACACTGAATCTTTATAGAACTTTAATGACTGTAGTGCATTACCCTGGATATCAAATAATATTGCGTTATCCCAGCTTGATCCACCCCATGAAGGCTGACCATTATAATACATCTCATCGTCTGGAGCATAACCTACAGCACCCTTAGAAGCCCATCCAGTACCATACTTATCAGCGACTTCTTTATTGTACTTCCAGTTAGTCCATCCAGCTTTCACTGGAATCCATCCTGGTTCCCAATAGAAGCCACCTAAACCGTTATCCTGTTCAGTAAGAACCTTATACATATCAGTTAATTCATCTACCTGACCCTGAGGACCAATTTCATACTGATAAAGTCCATAATCAGAGCCGATAGAGTTTGGTGTACCATCACCATCTTCATAGCTGTTAACCCATGCAGTTTCCATAACCGCAAATAGCTTTCCTCTTTCTTTTGCAAGAGTCTGTACATCCCTTAACATATCAGGTGTATTCCACCAGAATGGGTAATAAGAAGAACCTAAAACATCATAGTCTACATTTCCTTTTTCCCATGCATCCATGATCATAGAATAAATTTGACGATTAGGTGTTTCAATATGTAATGTAACTAAAGCATCTGGAAGCATTTCACGTACTGCTTTAGAACCTGCATTTAAATAACGGTCTAATACAGAATACTGAGATTCATTTTTCCAAACAGAATTATTACTGTCTTTATTATGAATACCAGCCATACCTTTGGTAATTTCATTACCAACCTGTACCATACCTACATCAACACCTGCATCTTTAAATTTCTGTAAAGTATCTTTAGTGAAGTCATGGATATTTTCACACATCTTATCTGGATCATTAGCATCCTTCTGCCATGCTTTTGGTAGAATCTGTTTTGCAGGATCTGCCCAGAAATCAGAATAATGGAAGTCAACAAGCACCTTCATACCATACTTAGTTGCTTCTTTACCAATCTTTAATCCATTATCTACAGTGCTATCTCCACCACCGTATGTTTCACCTTTTTCATTGTATGGATCATTCCAGATTCTTAAACGGATATAGTTAACACCATTATCCTTTAAGATTTTCATTAATGGCTGTTCTTTGCCATCATAATCATAATATTTAACACCTGCATTAGTAAGTGCTACATATGATCCAACATCTACACCTCTGATTGTAGATTCAGACATATTAGAAATCTTATTAATAGTGACCTTCTTTTCCTTTAAACCAGTATCATCACCATATTCATAAGGATCTCTGTATGAATCAATATCAATATTCCAACCCTGTGCAAAACCAAATACTGCAAGAGAAGTCTGTGCAAGTCCCTGTTCATTAAAGAAACCATTCCAGCTTCCTACATATTCAGCTTCATCATAAATTAAGCCACCTGCATTACTATCACTAATAGAAGCACTTAATAAGTTATAGATGCTTTCTGCCTGTGTTTCAGTAGATGCTGTTTCATCATCATTCTGACGTGGGAACTTAATGTTAGAAACAATTAATTGCTTATCTGCTGCCTTTTCTTTTACTGTAGTACGTAACGTTTTAACATAATCATTAATACCATTACGATCAGCATAAAGATTGACACCTAAATAGCTGTAGTCTACGCCGGCATAGCCTAGCTTTTCAATCACATACTGAATACCTTCAGCATCATCAGGTGCTGCAAAACTTAAAGCTGTTTTAACACCTTTTTCATTAATAAGTTTAGAGATGGTAGCCATTGCGACAAAGCCATCCCATCCTCCGCCTTCAGTTAGACCAAGGAAATTATAATTCACTTCATTTCCAATAGTCATCATAGTAGGTAAAGCATCATTCTTACTTAAAGTATCAAGTACTTCCTTAGTATAGTCTGTTGCCTTTTCTACCGCATTATCCTGAGTCCATCCTGCAGGTAATTGCTGACTGTTTGCATAAGTAACATCATCAGAATAGAATAATGTGATGTTTGTTTTTAAGCCTGCTTCTTTAGCTGCTTTAATTGTTTTGATAGCACTGTCTAGTGTATAACATTTAGTTTTATCACTTGCTGTGTCCGGATTAACTGCAACCTTGACAGAAATCGTATTAATTCCCTGTCCCTGTACAAACTTAAATAGGTTATCAATTTTGACGCTCTTGTAATTGTAATACGTTTTACCCCATTCCAAATCCTGCTGGTAATGAGTAAAATCTGCGCCTAATACAGTCTGATCGTTAATGCCTTCAATCTTCTTGTAATCAGCTACAGAACGACTCAATGATGTTGCAGTGACTTGATTGTTGTTGTGCATAGTTGGGACTGGAGTAACTGCGCTTACACCAGACATGCCCATCGAACAAACAAGCGCTGCACTTACAAAACTTGTAATCAACTTTTTGTTCATATATATCTCCCTTCCTCTTATATAGTATGAAAATATTTTAACATAATTTCACACAAAGAATCATCCAACGTGACATAAAATGACATATATAGGTATAAAAAAATATATTTAGACATTAAAAAAACCTTCTCACGAAGGTTTATAGTGATAAGAAGAAATCCTGCATCTTCTTAGCTTCTGTATTTATTTCTAGATTACGTTTTTCAAATGCTTCGATATTGAAATGTTTAGATTGATGAGATGCTTCTTCAATCGCAATTACCCACTGGGTGATTGCTTCATCTGTAATAGGAAGCATCTTCACATTATCATTCACAATAGAGGCACGAGAAATAGTATCAGAGATCATACATGGTAGGCCATTGGCTTCTGCTTCTAATAAAGCGACACTTAAGCCTTCAAAACGAGAAGGGAAGATATATTGATCCATTGCCTGGATATAATCACTCACATTACTCTTAATACCTAAGAATTTGACATCATTTTCAATACCATATTCTTTAACCTGATTTTTAAGTGTTTCTTTATCTTCACCATCTCCAATAAGTATCAACATATACTTACCAGGATATCTATGATCCAACGCATTAAATACCTTTAATAGATATGGATGATTCTTCTGGAAATGGAATCTTCCTGTATGACCTAATACAATCTTATCTCCTGCATGAAGTTTTTCTCTTATAGATTGTCTGATTTCTTCATTTGGTTTAAAGAAGTTCACATCTACCGCATTATTAATCAATTTATAGTTAGGTAATACGGCATTCTTTCCAAAGAACCATTCATTCGCATCTTCTGAACATGTCCAGAAGTCTGTCGCATATTTTCTAATCTGTGTTCTATTAAACTTATGTAAACATCCTCTTAAGAAGCTATCTCCATTGGCCGCATTATGACAATGAATAATGCGTGTAGGGATACCATACTGTTTAGCCTTCTTAAGATAATCAATATTCGCAAGAGAACATGTATTAAACCAGATAGCTTTATATTCAGAAGCATGCGTCTTAAAGAAGTTTTCTAAAGCTTCAGAGAATACTTTTCTATCCTTACTTCTTGCAGGAATACGATAAATAGTACCACCTAAGCTTAATATCTCTTGTTCATGAGCGACTATTTCTGTATTACATAAGAAATCAAATTGTACACGTCTACGATCTAGATGGCGATAGTAATTCATAATAACTGCTTCCATACCACCTGGATTATCTGTAATTCCAAATACTAGTACTTTCATAATTTACTCCTTATTTACTCTTAGAGAACTGTTTCTGTCTTACTTGTCCTACAAGTAATGCGAATCTATTCATCTTATGTTTTAAGAACCATAATGGTACTTTACGTGTCATAGACATACCATTATAGTTAGAGTTCTTTATAGCACGTTTAAATAAATCATTCTTCATTAATGTATTTAAAGAAGACATCGATTGATCTTTATTTTGTGGATGTGCACAATAATTCACTAGAATAAGTAATACATGATAACTTACAAAGTTATAGAATAATGTTTCTATATTCTTATCTTCTGCCATGACATCTTTTAAGTCTTCTTCTACTGCTTTCATAGATAAGAGGAACTTATCTGCATAAGCTGTATCAAACTTACGTACTGCAGATTGATCATTGAATATATAATGAACTAAAGGATGTTCATCACCTACAATAACACTCCAGTTCTGTGAGGCACGCGCACAATATTCTGCATCTTCTGCAAGACTTAATTCTTCATTTAATAATACATTTTCAATAGTAGAAGCTTTAATGAGTTTACCCCAACAGAATCCTACACCTGCCTGTACATTTAATAGATCCTTTAAATAATCCTTCCAGTCCTTATACATTGTATCTCTAATATAGTGAAGCATCTTTTCACTATGATCACTATAGTCTCTACTATAGTTACAGATCACACAATCTGCCTCTGCTTCTACTGCATGATTTAATAGTATTTCACAGGCATTACTTTCAATCCAGTCATCTGCATCTAAGAACATAATATAGTCTCCCTTAGCTGTTTTTACACCTAAGTTTCTACCAGAACATACACCGCTCTTAGAATTCTTTACAACTGTCACATTATCTTTATTATTTAATTCACTTAAAGTATCCTGCAACGCATCATTACATCCATTATCAATAATAATCACTTCTACATTTTGATAAGTCTGATTCAAACAGCTTTCGATTGTCTTATTGAAATAAACAGGATTTCCACGATATACAGGAATAATAATAGATATTAAATTCTTCATTATTCAAATACCTCTTTTACTTTAGCTAATGCAGCTGCGATAACTGCATCCATATCATAATACTTATATTCTCCAAGTCTTCCACCAAAGATGACTTTAGTTTCAGCTTCTCCTAGCTTCTTATATTCTGCATATAAGGCACCATTCTTTTCATCATTGACTGGATAGTATGGTTCATCTCCTAGCTTCCATTCAGAGCTGTATTCTCTACTGATGACAGTCTTTGGCTGTGTTCCAAATTCAAACCACTTATGTTCAATGATTCTTGTCCAAGGTGTTTCGGCATCTGTATAGTTCACTGCCGCATTTCCCTGGAAATTTGGCTTATCTAATACTTCTGTTTCAAATCTGACTGATCTGTATTCTAGTGTTCCTAGCTTATAGTTGAAGTATGCATCAATAGGTCCTGTATAAACAACCTTATCTGCTAAGCTGTCTAGTTCTTCCTTGTTTTCTAGATAATCTGTATTCAATCTTACTTCAATACCTTCAAGCATGTTTTCTACCATCTTTGTATATCCACCCATTGGAATACCCTGATATAACGCATTGAAATAGTTATTATCAAAAGTAAGTCTTACTGGTAATCTCTTGATGATGAATGATGGAAGTTCTGTACATGGTCTTCCCCATTGTTTTTCTGTATAGCCTTTAATGAGTTTTTCATAGATATCTCTACCAACTAATGAAATAGCCTGTTCTTCAAGATTCTTTGGTTCTCCCTTGATTTCCTGTCTCTGTTCTTCAATCTTAGCAGCTGCTTCTTCAGGAGTCACTACTCCCCACATCTTGTTGAATGTATACATATTGAATGGAAGAGAATATAGTTCTCCCTTATAGTTCGCAACAGGTGAGTTAGTGAATCTGTTAAATTCTGCAAACTGAGTAATATACTGCCATACTTCCTTATTATTTGTATGGAAGATATGTGCACCATACTTATGTACATTAATGCCTTCTACTTCTTCTGTATAGATGTTTCCGGCAATATTAGGTCTCTTATCAATGACAAGAACCTTCTTTCCTCTCTTATTGGCTTCATGCGCAAAGATTGCGCCATAAAGACCTGATCCTACTACTAGATAATCATATTTCATATTGATGTCCTTCTTTCGTCTCTTCAATAATACCATAATCTCTATAATAAAACGAGGGTCTATACAACCCTCGTCACTTAATTAGTTTGTTTTCTTTTCAGCTTCTTTAGCTTCTTTTTCAGCTTTTTCTACATCAAAGATTTTCTTTTCAGTATCAATCTTCTTACCATCACACATAGCGTTGATGTATTTAGAATTTAATTCAATACTGTCTTCATCTGGGATACTGTACCACAACCTAGTCTTAGGCATTGAGTAACCACCAGTCTGCATCACACCTTCACCCTTAAGGAATGATTTCTGGAAATCCCATTTAATGTTGTCATCTAACTGCTTATTAACTAAAGCTCTGATACTTGAAGATGGCATATTAGTAGTAAATGTATCTTTGATAGAATCTAAGATTTCACTATAGTTAGTTAAGATCTTTGGAGATACTGCTTTCTTGATAATAGCCTGTAATACTGCCTGCTGGTTTTCAGTTCTATGCTGGTCACCAGACTGGTATGTATAACGTTCTCTTGCGAATGCAAGGGCCATACGTCCATCCATATGTACATTGCCCTTAGGAATCTTAATACCATGGTCTGTATAAGGAATAAATGCCTTATCAGAATAAATATCAATACCACCTAATGCATCAACTAACTGGATAACTGACTGGAAATCAACTCTTGCATAGAAATCAATGTTGATATCTAAGAAATCTTCAATAGTCTTTATACTGTTTTCTGTTCCACCATATAAAGCAGAATGAGTTAATTTATCTTTCTTACCACAGTTTGCAAGTTTTACATAATAGTCTCTAGGAATACTTGTCATTAACATCTGACCATTGTTTGGATTAATAGTCACTAATAGGTTAACGTCTGAACGGCTGTTTTCATTTACACCACCACGAGAGTCAACACCACTAATATAACATACGAATGGCTTCTTAGTTACATTAACATCAGAAGCAGTATTTTCTACTTCTTCTACAATCTTTTCCTGCCATAATACTTTAGTCTTTGATTCAAAGTTACTATAAGTTTCTTTGATCATTTCACGATAACTTTCATTTAATAGGATTGCATCACAATCACCACTATATAAGTCTGATGCAAGCTTCGCATTATCTTCTTCACCATTACCATGGAAGCTAATCTGCTTCTGTAATTTGTCTTTTACCTGCATCGCTTTCTTTTTATCGTTTGCGTAGTAATCGATTGTTTTTCCTTTTAATGAAGAAACATTCTTATAACCACTGCTTTTTAATACTACTAAAGAATAAGTAGTTGTTTCAGTACCTACATTAGTAAGAGATGAAAGGAATGAATCACCTTTGATAATCTTACTAGTACCAAATACCATTGCGATACTTAATAAAAGAGACACTATTTTACCAATTAAAGGTCTTGCAACTTTTTTCTTCTTTGATGGCTTTGATAATAAGAACATCAATAGCCATAATACTACTAATACTGCGAATGCTGCCATTAAATACTTTGTAGGTAAGATTCCAATCTTAACTACGAAGAATGCAAGCACCGCAGATACAACAGCCTGGATACCTAGGACCAAGGCACGTGATGTAATAAACTTCATAACTACCTCCTATAATTCGGGTTCATTCGTCATTATACTCGTAAATGAAAAAATGAAAACCTTTAAGGTGATAATTACACAAAAATTACATATCATCTTCATAAACGAGTAAAATATGACTATTTATTCAAGTCTTTTTTGATTCTAGTTGTACTGATTTCAGGAGTTCTAGGTAAGTATACTACTTCTGCACCTTCTTCTTCTAAGAAGTCAAACTGACCTTTCCAGTCATCTCCCATGACAAATGTATCAACATGATATTCATGAACATCTTTACGTTTCTGATCCCATGCACATTCAGGAATAACTAAATCTACATATCTAACTGATTCTAGTAACTGTTTTCTCTGTTCATAAGTAAAGTAACACTTTTTCTGTTTTTCATTCCAGTTGAATTCATCTGTTGATAAACCAACGATTAAGTAATCACCTAATTCTTTAGCTCTTCTTAATAGGTTAATATGACCATAATGTAATAAGTCAAAAGTCCCATAAGTAATAACTCTCTTCATTCCACTTTTCCTCGTCTTTCTTAATACTGACTCTTCAAATACATCATTAATAGATGGAAGAGGTGTTTCTGATTTTAAATCTCTCTGTAATAATGCATTTACTGCATCCTTTGGATTCAAGCCTTCATTAACGATTTTATTGACAGTCATTACAATAGGCATATCCACTTTATAAGTTTCTGCAAGCTGAACAGCTGCAGGTAATGCATTAATACCTTCTACAACCATTCCTACTTCCTTAACTGCCTCTGCTGGTGTCTTACCTTCACCAATCAAATGACCTGCCTGGTTGTTTCTACTGAATTCACTTGTACAAGTCACAATCAAGTCACCCATACCAGTTAAACCACTAAATGTATGTGGTGTACAGCCAATTCTACCACCAAGTCTCTCCATTTCTGCAAGACCTCTTGTGATTAAAGCTGCACGGGCATTATCACCATAACCTAAGCCACCAGAAATACCAGCAGCTAACGCAATAATATTCTTTAATGCACCACAGATTTCAATTCCTTTTACATCGTTATTTGTATACACACGCATAAATGGACTACTAAAGAACTTCTGTACATATTTAGCCGCATCTAGATTCTTACATGCAGATACTATGGCAGTAGGTAATCCTCTTGCCACTTCTTCTGCATGAGTAGGACCAGATAATGCGACAAGATGTAATGTGTCATTATCAAGTACATCTTCAATAACTTCAGTTAAAGTCATGAATGTATCTGCTTCAATACCTTTCGCAACATCCACAATAATCTGATTGTCTTTAATGTAAGGTTTAGCCTTTTCAGCTGTGCTTCTTACAAATACAGAAGGTACCGCAAACATAATAATATTCTGATTAGTACATGCTTCTTCTATATCTGTTGTATAACGAATAGATTCAGGAAAATCAACACCAGGAAGTTTTGGATGTGTATGTGTTGTGCTTAACTGTTCCACTTCCTGTGGAAGGGCAGACCACACTGTTACTTCCTTATCACAATTAGCCAGCATTCTTGCAAGAGCCATACCCCAAGTACCAGCTCCTAAAATACCGATTCTCTGTTTATCAGGCATATCTCTGTTTTCCTCCTTCATATGAATATAATTATTTTACATCATTCATATTCATTAGTCATTACAATAAAAGTATACCCTTTATTGTTTTATAAGTCAAAAAGCGCAGATTTATGCGCTTTTATGTTTTAACTTACTAAAGATTTGTGTCAATATTTCAACCACAAGTTTTTCTTTCATGATGATAAGTACAAGACCATATACACCAAAGAACAGGATAGCTGAAATAACGAGTGTGATAAATACATGTAAATTTAATGCAGTCACCCAGAAAGATGCAAGTGATGCAAGAATAATCGCAAGAATAATCTTTAAGTATTTAATATCACTAAAGGCTGTTTTGATTTCATTCTTTAACGCAATACACTGTACGACCATAACCGCAAATTCTGCAAGTAATGTACCAATTGCAGCACCACTTGATTGATATACTGGAATCAATAATGCATTAACCACTAAGTCAATCACTGCACCAACTATTTCAGATACAAGTACAGCTTTTTCATATCCTAATGGGACAAGAATCTGAATACCCAAGATATTTGTAATACCAATAAGGAGTAGGGTAGGCATGATGAGCTGCATAGGTACAACTGCTGGTGCAAAGGCATCACCTGATAAAAAGAAGATACCTTGTTTTGCGAAGAGAATGAAATAGATCATCATTGGTGATGCAATAATGAATACGAAATTTAATGCTTTTCTACTTAGTTTCTTAAATTCATCCATCTGCTGGTGTTCAATATAATAAGCCGCTCTAGGAAGTAATACAGTACCTAGTGAAGTAACGATAGATACTAAAATATTCTTAATCTTAACAGCTGCGCCATAGTAACCAACATCTGCATTAGTAGCCATAAAACCTAACATAACTGAATCTAGATTAGTATAGATTGTAGTTGCACAGCTCATCGCAAAGAAGATAGCAACTGGCTTGAAATGTCTCTTGAAATTATAATGTCCAACTGGTTTTAAACCAATATATTTGTGGGCATTTAATAAGTTAAGAATAAATGAAGCACTTGCCGCAAATACTGTAATACCCGCATACATGATATAATCGTTCTTTGAACGAACTAACATAAACATTGCGATAAGTCCAATAAACTTGAAGATAATAGAACGGATAGTAATATATGTATACTGTTCTAAAGCTTTATAAAGCCATTCCATACCTATTGTAGTAAGTAGGATAGTACTACTAGTAATCACATACAACATCTTATCAGATGCAAGCTTTGGAACTGCGAATAACGCAATAATAAACGCAACATAAGAGATTACAGTCATGACAAGATTTATAATTAATAATTCTTGTGTTGTTCTTGTGAGTTTTTCATGATCATCTCTTACCTGTGCACATACTTTAATACCATATGTCGGAATACCTAACTGCGCAAACATTGAGAAATAAGTGATCAATGATGTCGCAAAGTTAACCTGACCTGTTCCTGTAGGTCCTAATACTCTCGATACATATGGGAATGTAATAAGTGGGAATATGAATGAAGACATTGTAAGTAATGCATTCATAATGAAATTCAACTTAAGTGATTTCTGTTTTTTCATACAAGACCTCTCTTTCCTTGTTACAAACCGCAATAATTATAAATCAAAAATAATAAGAGTTAAAGAAGAAAAAGAGGCTTTAAGCCTCTTCAATTTCTTTGATTACCTGAGTTAGGTAATATCCATTTTTAAGTCTATTAGAAACAACTGCGACATTTTTAACCATTTCGAAGTATTCTTCTTCACTTAGACTTGCAAATTTTTCTCCAAGTTCATCTAAAGAGTTGACTGTGATACCTAAGCCATGTTCTCCTACAAATTTAGCTTCTGCAGCTTCCTTCCAGATTACTACTGGAATACCAGATACTAGATATAAAGATAATTTATGAGGGTTATTATATTTTAAGTACTCTCCTGTATTACCATCACATTTTTCAATAGAACTTCCATCCCATACTAAACCAAAACCACTATATAACTGGTTATTGATTTCATCAGGTGGGAAAGCACCATGATAAGTAATATTAGATGCAAGAATATCTTCATTTAAATGTACACCATATAAATCAAAATGAACTGCTTTAATATCCTTTAGCTTTGCAAGATAGTTACTCTTCTTTTCATCTAGGTTACCTGCAATACTTACTGAACGATCAAACTTGATTGTATTATTTGATTCACATAAATAGTCAAAGATATGAAGATTATGAATCTTTTCTCTGTTTACTCCTTGTGTGACTAAATAGTCAATCATACAATCGTTATGCGCAATAATATAGTCAGAGATGTCATACATCTTATGATCCATATATTCAAAATCATCCTGAGCATTTAAGAATAGCTTTCTTAATGAATCTAAGTCATGAATAAGGAATGCTAGTTTAACATGTTTCTTCTGTTTTACCTTTTCTAAGATATCAATATATTTCTTATTCACATAAAGAGGATGAGGTACTACAAGTAAAGCACCTTCATCAATCTTATTTAAATGATTGAAGGCTAAGAAGTTATGTACCTTCTTGATATACTTGTTTCCTGATTTATAAAGATTAATTTCAAATGGTTCATAACCATTCTGATGAAGAATCTTATTACAATCCTGAACAGCTTTAGTACTGGCATCAAGATTAGAATCAATTGTGACCTGTAAATAATATTTTTTCATAACTGTTTTCCTTTCTTTAATCATCTAAGTAGGATTTTAATCTCTTAGCTTCTGTATCGATATCAAATCCTTTTTCTTTGATGATATCCGTATATTTATTTCTATCAATGTCTCTTGAAGTGAATTGACTATAAATCATATCTGCCCATTCTACAGGAGATTCATCTAATGAAATATATGTAAGTAAATCTGTAATCCCTACACTTTCTGGGACAACTGTCTTGGAAGTAAAGGATAACAGTCCAGAAGCCTGAGCTTCTAATAATGATATACCAAATCCTTCAAAACGAGAAGGGAAAAGGAATATATCAGCCGCTGATAGTAATTCTGGGATATCACTACGTAAACCTAATAGCTGTACACTATCAGTAAGATTTAAGTCAGAAATCTTCTGTTCAAGTTCACCTCTTAATTCACCATCACCTACTAATACGAGTTCAAAACGATCATCCCTGTTCTTTAATTCCTCAAAGATATCAATCAGGAATAACTGGTTCTTTTGATAAGTGAATCTTGCAGTATTCATTACGACAATCTTATCTTCAGCGTGGAGATCTTTACGATAAGCTGCTCTGATCTCTCTATCATATTTAAAACGATCTGTATCTATCGCATTATTAATGACATGATAACGAGAACTTTGTCTTACATCATCTTCAAAGAAAAATTCTCCCGCAAGTTCTGAGCAAGCCCAGTAATCAGTGGCATACTGTTTTACTTTCTTTTTATTCTTATAATGCATAAACTTATAGAAGAGTGCTTTCTTACCTTTCATCATGAAATCATTATTGTGTGCATGTACAATCACTTTTTCAGGAGAACATAACTGTGCATATTTCAATAAACCAAAATTACCTAAATCACAGGCATTAAACCAGATGATATCATAATGATGATGTTGAAAGAAATAAGTCAATTCCTGTTTAAATTCTTTAGCTTGTTTAAACTGACTTGATTTAATTGTATAAATTCTAGAATTGTTATCTAGAATCTCCTGACTGTAAGCACATGTCTCAAATGTAGTAAGGAAATCTATTTTAAAGGTGTCTTTTAATTTTCTAAAGTATGTCATTAAAAAGCTTTCTATGCCACCAGGATTAGGTGTCATTCCAATAATCAATACACTCTTCATAATAAGCCTCCATTTGTATTAAGGCAAAGATCTAAAATCTTTGCCTTAATGATTAATTAAATTCCTTTTTAACTCTGTCTAATGCAGCTGCGATAACTGCATCCATATCATAATACTTATATTCTCCAAGTCTTCCACCAAAGATGACTTTAGTTTCAGCTTCTCCTAGCTTCTTATATTCTGCATATAAGGCACCATTCTTTTCATCATTGACTGGATAGTATGGTTCATCTCCTAGCTTCCATTCAGAGCTGTATTCTCTACTGATGACAGTCTTTGGCTGTGTTCCAAATTCAAACCACTTATGTTCAATGATTCTTGTCCAAGGTGTTTCGGCATCTGTATAGTTCACTGCCGCATTTCCCTGGAAATTTGGCTTATCTAATACTTCTGTTTCAAATCTGACTGATCTGTATTCTAGTGTTCCTAGCTTATAGTTGAAGTATGCATCAATAGGTCCTGTATAAACAACCTTATCTGCTAAGCTGTCTAGTTCTTCCTTGTTTTCTAGATAATCTGTATTCAATCTTACTTCAATACCTTCAAGCATGTTTTCTACCATCTTTGTATATCCACCCATTGGAATACCCTGATATAACGCATTGAAATAGTTATTATCAAAAGTAAGTCTTACTGGTAATCTCTTGATGATGAATGATGGAAGTTCTGTACATGGTCTTCCCCATTGTTTTTCTGTATAGCCTTTAATGAGTTTTTCATAGATATCTCTACCAACTAATGAAATAGCCTGTTCTTCAAGATTCTTTGGTTCTCCCTTGATTTCCTGTCTCTGTTCTTCAATCTTAGCAGCTGCTTCTTCAGGAGTCACTACTCCCCACATCTTGTTGAATGTATACATATTGAATGGAAGAGAATATAGTTCTCCCTTATAGTTCGCAACAGGTGAGTTAGTGAATCTGTTAAATTCTGCAAACTGAGTAATATACTGCCATACTTCCTTATTATTTGTATGGAAGATATGTGCACCATACTTATGTACATTAATGCCTTCTACTTCTTCTGTATAGATGTTTCCGGCAATATTAGGTCTCTTATCAATGACAAGAACCTTCTTTCCTCTCTTATTGGCTTCATGCGCAAAGATTGCGCCATAAAGACCTGATCCTACTACTAGATAATCATATTTACTCATCTAAGTGTCCTCCTTGGTTAAATAGTAAATCATTTAATACTGGTATAATCATAAAACAGAATATTGATAATGTGATAGAAATAATTCTAGGGTTCAATAAACTGAATGTTGTAATCACGAATGAAATAAAGAGTAATCCATCTTTCTTATTCTTATATAAATACCAAATTACTATTGATGCAATAATAAAGAATGCGATAAAGAAAATCCAGCCATTTTCAAATAAGATTCTCATATACTCATTATCAATAAAGTTACTTCTAATAATAGCATCTTCATTTCCTTTAGTAAGTGAATACCCAACTAAATCTATATTCGAACCAAATAAACTAAATCCATAACGTTTAAAGTCATAGAATGTCTGATAAAGTCTATTGGAGAATACATGATTTAATTTATGTGCAATCTTAAACACAATACTATTCACATTCATTGTATTAAAAATCAATCCATACAACATCACTAATACAAAGCTTCCAATTGGATAGAGAGGGAAGCATATTGCAAAAGCCTTTTTAAAGAATTCTATAATCTTCTTGAACTTTCCAAGAATATCCACAGAATTCATAAAGATACAAATAAGAATCAATTCAGATACAAGTAATTCTGTTCTTGAGTCTGTTAAGAAATATACAAATACAATAAGCAGCTGATATAAACCTAGCTTTTCAGGACTGATTTTAAAATTCTTCTTATATGAATAATAGAGAATCAAAAACATTACAAATTGAGATAAATAAGTAGGATAACCAAATCCTAAAGAATGTCTCATAGTGCCATCAGCTCTATTATTGACATAATCATGCATAAGTCCTAATGAACTTAAAGTTGCAATAAGAATTAATGAGATGAACTGAGTAGAAAATAATGTATTCACTACATCCTCGAACTCAAAACAACTTGCATAGATTAATGTAAATAATAAGAAGACCAATGCTTTATTTTTAGTAAGAAGTAAATTCATCACAATACTAATTAATGCAATAATCACAACTCCCGCAATAAAGTACTGTTTCTTATCAAAGTTCTTAATTTTATTGGTATAGCTCTTCAAGTCTAAAGTCTTGACTTTTTTGCATATTACAAACAAGAAATACACATAACAAACATATCTCAACAGCTTACATAAAGTAGCTGCCTTCGCAAAACTATAACTTAATGTTGTCATATCCAACATTAGTGTGAAATAGTAAATAGCTAAAACAACCATCCCCATCTGGGGTGTTATTATTTTTTGAATAATTGTCTTTATTTTGTTGATCATTGAATACCCCCTCATTAACGCATGCTCATATATCTAAAGCTATATGGTGCACCACAGAAATTACTAATTAGATCAGTGACACTCATATTAATAAGATATCTCTGTCCCTGATGAATCACAGGAATGAATGCATAGTCACGCATTGCGACTCTTTCCGCATTTAAGAATGCATAATAACGTTCATCCTGACTTTGTGCATTGACTGCAGTTGTAAAGAAGTTATTAAATTCATTACTAGAATAATGATTAATACCTTGATTATTAACTGCAAGAGGGGCTAAATAATCATAAGCATCATTACATACACCTTTGATACGTAATAAAGATAATTCTGCCTGTTCATAATCCACTGTATTCACTTCTTTTAAATACACCTTGAATTGTTTAGTTGATTCAAGATTCTTTTTAATTTCACTCGCAATAATCTTTGATTGTGGATATTCTTTTGTATAAGTTAAAGTAAAAGTAAAATTCTTTAACTTATATTCTTTAAGAAGCTTAGATAAAGATTTCTTCGCTTCTTTTTTATTGTATTTCAACTTATATTTAGAGGCATCTCTCATAAACTGTTTCTGTGAGTTGAAACAGATACCCATAGGAAGTAAGCCTTCGGCTTTCTCAGTTCTGTCATTCAATACATTTTTATCATATTTATTTCTTCTTAGTAGTAAAGACATTGCTTCACGTACTCTTAAATCTGATAAGTACTGGTCCTTGAAATTAGGTACTAAATCCCACATAACACTATCACTATCTGCAGTGCTTGAATCTTTACCATCATATTTCTTCGCTTTCTCACCAGTTACTGATGCAAAATCAATCTTACCTTCATCAAATAATTTGATTTTTTCATCATTACTGATTCCAAAAAGCATATTCACTTGATCAATATTCGATTTATTCGCAAAGTAACATGTCTTATTCTTCTTTAAAGTAATCTTATCTTTAGAAATAGAAGATACTTTATATGTCCCACATGATAATAATGTCTTAGGAGAAGTCGCATACTTGTCTCCCTGTTCTTCCACAAACTTCTGATTTAATGGAAAGAAGACTGGCTGAGTCACTAAATCCATAAAACGCGTTGTCTTATATTGAAGATGTACAACCAATTTCTTATTCTTTACATAAACGCCTAAAGTATCTGCAGGTTTTAAACCTTTATAAATATCATCAGCACCTGCAATGGCTGCACCATAAGATGTTAATAGCTTAGATGCTTCAGAACGCATAGATAAGGCTCTCTTCCATGCATAAACAAAGTCTTCTGCAGTCACTGGATCTCCATTAGACCACTTCACGTTCTTTCTGATTTCAAAAGTATATGTTTTGCCATCCTCACTTACTTCTTTACTCTTCGCAATAGCTGGCTTAAGCTTACTCTTTACATCATAAGCATATAAACCATCACCAAATGCCTGAATCACATTTGTAGATGTTTCATCAATAGCCTTTGATGCATCTAAAGATGTCACATAACCAGAATCCGCAAAATTAAATACTTTTTGTGAATCCGCATTATTAGTCAAAGAACAGCCTGTCATCAAACTCATTGCGAGTACAAGTGTTACTATTTTCTTAAATAAACTCATTAAAAACTCTCCCCATACTTCTTATGTAAGAACTTAGCTTTTAAGAATCCCATTCCCTTTTTAAACATATTGATCTTTTCCATATATACAAATGGAACTTCTTTGTAAGCATAACCGTTCTCATTCATCCAGACATCTAATAGTACTTCACTAATTCTACCTGGATAACGTGCATGGAAGCTATTATATTCGGTACCTTCAAATCTTTTAGTGAGTTCAAATAGAATATCAAACAACCATTCACAATAAGCATCAAAATATTCTTTCTTCATCACAAACATATTAAAAGCATGCATTGTTTTACCCTTCATATGCTTATCAAAAGCAGGTAAATATTCAGGACACTTCTCTTCAATAATCTTTCTTGTTTCATCTAATGGTTCAGGATAAAGCGTATGAACATAATGATCATAAATTGTTTCAATATAATAATTACGTCTCTTAGTCACTAAGATATCATTATCCTTTAATAGTTCTTCTGCTTCTTTAGAAGTAAGTACACAATCAAAAGGATCCTTTGTCTTGTTCTTTACTCTAAAATGTCTACGATAATGTGCTAAACCTACATAATCTGCATCTAGGTTCTTCCAAGCCCAATATAATCCTGTTAATTCACAATACTGTGAATTTAAATTAGAAATATTATCACCTGTATTATCACGTGTATATCCAAGATCATCCTTACCTTCTGCACCAACCTGTACAGGAATATACATCTCATCATCAGGCATACGATACTTCTTATGTGTCGCAATAATAATCTTTACTGATGGCATATTCATAACTCCTTTACATTGATCCTTCTTTTTTGAAAACAACCTGTACTGTCTTCAATAGAATCTGAATATCATGACTGAATCTCCAGTTCTTGATATATTCTTTATCTAATCTTGCGATTTCTTCAAAGTCAGTGATATTACTTCTACCACTTACCTGCCATAAACCTGTAATACCTGGCTTAAATGCAAGACGTGCTCTATGACGTAATTCATACTTATTCCATTCATCAAGAGTAGGGGGTCTAGTACCTACTAAACTCATATCACCCTTTAATACATTAAAGAACTGAGGGAATTCATCTAAAGACCAGTCTCTAATGAAATTACCAATGCCCTTCTTAATAGTACCATCGGCTTTCTTTTTACAACCAATAATACGAGGGTCATATTCAAGTTTGAACATCATACCATCTTTAACTCTATTTTGAGCCATAAGCTCTTTCTTACGCTCTTCAGCGTCCATATACATACTTCTAAACTTATACATATTGAACACTTTACCATTTCTACCAACTCTCTTCTGTTTAAAGAAGATTGGTCCTGGAGAGGCAATAAAGATAGCTGGACCTAAGAATATAGTCAAAATAAGAGTAATGAAACATCCTACTAAACCACCAAAAATATCTAGTATTCTCTTGGCAATCCAGTCATATTCATTAATAGAGTTCATGGTGACAGTTAATACCTGGTTTTCACCCATTCTTTCAAACTGTTTGCGATATCCCTTTAATGAGTTATACTCACTAATTTCCACATGAACAGCAAGTCCCATTTCAGCTAAATCTTTAACTAAAGAAGTAGAGAAAACATCTTCCATAGGAAGAATTACTAACGCTTCATCCATCCACTGTCTTAATACATAATCTATAACAGTATCCTGAGACGCCACAATAGACCAGCCATTTGATTTCTGACCTTCCATATTCTTATCTAGAACCGCAAAACCAACACTCTGGTATTCATCCAAACCAAATGTTTTCTTATTCTCTGTAATAGAATCAATAAAATCAGACTCTGTAATCACGATAAGAGACTTTTTATTATTCTTTCTTCTACGTCTTACAATTGGTTTCATAACACAATGTACAATATAAGTAAACATTGCATCGAATACACATGTAAAACCTAAAGTTAAACGTGATACATCATCTTTTTGCGCATAGAAAATATAAGCAGTAGATACAACCATTAATAATAATGATTTCTCTATTACTTTAATCATTTCTGTAATATTATTACGCTTCAAAATGTTCTTTAAAATATTAAAGAATATAATAATTAACATATCTAATAGTGTCATGACTATCGCGATATTGACATACAATGATCTTGTATATATATCAAGTATTCCATGACGCATGTAGTAAGCTAGAAATATAGCTAACTGTAGACAGATAAGATCCGCAATTAAGAAATCTAAATGCTTCGCCCATCCTCTTAATTTCCTTTTATACATCTTTTTTCACATCCTTATTTTTAAGTTCATACATAAATTACTATACCACAAAATAGTGTATAATTCACTTCATTGCCGTTATTATACCTTATTACAAGCGCTATCTATGTGTAATTTCTGTGAAATCATGTAATTTAAGGCAATACTTTCTTTCCTAATCTTAGTTTACGAATAAGTGCTACAATAATAATAGTGATAGGAATAACGATAAAAGGCATACCTAGACGATAGATAATTGAAGTTTTATAGTTTATTAAACCAAAATATTCGTTAAATACTGAAATAACATAAAAGTGCAATAAATAAATAGAAAAAGTATATTTCTTCACAAAATTCACAATACCACCTAGTTTAGTACTCATCACTCTAGAAGCGATTTGTTTAATAAACAAGAAGATTGCACCTGAATACATCAAGATAGGCGCTTGAGTTAACTCCTTATAAATCATACTAACACCATTTAATGCATATGATTCATAATAAGTACCACCAAAATGCATTAATAAACCAGCTAAACCAAGAAAATAAATAATACATCTTTGATTAGGTGTAAAATCTATTTTATGAATTAAATAGCCCATGATTGTGAAAATACTATAACTACTCACAACATAGATTGAAACTGGCCAAACCAAATCCAGATGAAATGCGTTAATTACAAATGGAATTATACCATTGAAAATAAATCCAACTATAAATAGATATTTGAATATTTTAATTCTTTTTGATTCTTCAATAGATGCAAACAAAGGAACACATGCGTAAATAATAAATAGTGGTGTAAAAAACCAATAGTAATCGCAAAATTTATTGTTAATGAAACCATTAAACATTAATTCTAATGAAAGATCAGATATAGAAATTGTTTTTAAAACAACTATATCAAATACCAACGCGAATAATGTCCAAAACAAGAATGGAATCACTGCTTTTGCAAATCTTTTTCTAAAGTATGTTTTAGTATCGTATCTTTTTTGATAATCAATAAGCGTAACACTTGAAATCATAAAGAATAAAGGAACCGCAAAAATAAAAACACTTTCAATCACATCTGCAGTAATCCAATATCTTTCTTTACTAAAATCCCAAAAACAGCTATTAGCATGTAAAAACACAACAGCGAATGTGGCTATCACATTTGCAAGATCGATATATTCTATCTTTTTAGACTTCATATTATTTCCCCTTGAATACAAATAGCTTACTAATTAAATAGTTCCCAACAAGCACAAGAATCTGTGCTGCAACCTTCACACCAATACTATTCATACTTAACAAATTAATACCTACATATAAAATAACTTCTTCCATTAATAGAGTGGCAACACGTCCTCCAAAGAAAGAAACCATTTCCTGAATAATCCCCTTCATACCTTCCGCATTACTATCAAATACCCAGATACGATTTGTCACATACGCAAATAATACTGCAAGTATCCAAGAGAAGATATTCGCAATCATTGGATCCATATGCATACTGATATCAAAAAAGGCATAAGAACCAATACTAATAACTGTTGTTAGACCTCCAAAAAATAAATACAATAATACTTCTTTATATTTCTTATAAAATGGGTTAAAGATACTTAGGATCTTCCACTCCATAATTCTATCAAAAATATCTTTATCTTTTTTCATAAAAATCTCCTTATTTGTTTTTTAGTCACATACGTAATCATTATATTCTATTTAAGTGTATACATCAAAAAAAACAGAGAATTTCAGAAAATAATTTGATACATATACCTTTCATGTAATATCATAACTATCACATCGAATTATATAGTAGGATATGTTATAATTATTGTGTTTGAATTCAAGGGGGTTCTTATGAATAAAAAAGAAAAAAGTAAAATTATATTTCTATCCGGACTTATTACTTTACTCATTATTTTATGTATTTATGCATTAAATGGATTTGCACCATTTGGCACTAAAACATTAGCTGTAATGGATGCAAATATTCAGTATATTGATTTCTTCTCTTATTTAAAAGATGTTATTGCAGGAAAGAACTCAATTACTTATAGCTTTGGAAAAACTCTGGGTGGATCAAATGTAGCTGTATTTAGCTATTATTTATCTTCACCATTTAATCTATTATTGTTGTTTTTCTCTAATGCGAATCTCTATACATTCTTTAATATTGTTGTCGCATTAAAGCTTACATTGGCATCTATCGCCTTTGCGTACTTTATCACAAATAGATTTGAAACATCTTATAAAGACAATAGTATTCTCTTTATTCTGCTTTCCTGCGGTTATGGTTTATGTCAATATAGTTTCTTCCAGGCAAGTAATATCATGTGGTTAGATGGCATGTATATGTTACCTTTCATGTTATTACAGGTTTATTATATTGTGCAGGGAAAGAAGAACTGGAATCTATCTATTGCGGTAGGCTTAGCTATTATCTTTAACTGGTATATGGCTGGAATCAGCTGTGTCTTTACTGGTATCTGGTTCTTATTAGAATGTTGTTTATATGCCGTAGAAAACAAGATGACATTCATTCAGTTTATTAAGAGTGGTATTAGATATGTGATTGCGATGATTCTAGGAGTAATGGTAAGTGCAATTTTATTCTTACCTACTATTGGTGCTTTAACGAATGGTCCTAGAGGAAGTCTTTCATTTAAAGATTTATTAGACTTCTCTTTTGTAGGTAATATGTTAAGCGTTATTCCTAAGTATAGCTATGGGGCTCATAGTGAATTAGGATTTGCGGCATTATTTTGTGGAGGACTTGCGATAGTACTTGCTTTATCAGTGTTTTTCAATAAAGAAATTAAAATAAAAGTAAAGATTGTACTAGGTGTATTCTTATTTGGAATACTTCTATGTCTTTATTGGCATCCTCTTTATTTAGTATTCTCACTCTTTAAATTTGTAGGAAGCTATAACTATAGATATTCATTCCTAGTTGAATTCTTTATTCTATTCTTAGCTGCATACAATTGTGTATATGCAAAAGAAAAGAATAATATTGTGAAGACTGGTGTAATCGCAATTGTATTCTCAATATTAAACATTGTATTAACACGTCATTATACACATCAAGAGAAGATTTATGCTTATCTAACTGTAGCTATGATTATTGTCTTAACTGCTTTATATATCTCTAGTCAGTTAATAACTAATCAGAAAACAAAACAGTTACTTCTTGTATTATTACTTATTGTAGGATCTATTGATTTGGGCATCAACTCTGGTCTACTTGCGAATTCTTTATGTATGAACGATTTGAAATATACATCATATAGAAAGAATCAGGAAAAGATCATCCGTAATATACAGAATGATGATCAATCAAACTATAGAATCACACAGACATCTAACAGAGTTATGTATGAAGGTAATCTAACTGCCAACTATGATGAACCATTATCATATAGATATATGTCTACAAGTGGATATACTTCTTCACCAGATGGTACACAGTTAGAGTTCTTAAATAAGTGTGGTTATCCTACTTATGCAGATTGTTTAACTGTCACAAATACATCTATGTTAGGTATTGATTCATTACTTGGTGTGAAATATGTATTAACTTCAGAAAACTACACTGGTCTAGTAAAGAAGAATAATACTAAGTTAAATGATAAGTATACATATACAAATCCATATTATATGCCTCTCGCATTTACATGTAATAACTTTGATACAATTAAGAATGAAGAAGGCTATTTGAACCCATTTGATTATCAGAACTTATTATTTAAACAGCTTTTTAATACTTCAAAAGATATTTATAAACCTGTTAAGTATTCTGTCACAAAGAAGGATGATTCTAATACAGAAATCAATCTCAATACTTCCAACTATAAGAATATGGTTTATTATGGTTTTGTCCCTTGGACTTCAGAATCAGAATCTTATATTTATAATGGTAAAGATGTGATTACTAAATATTCATGTTGGTTATCACCTACTGTATTCCACATTGAAACAGATAGTTCAAAGACAAAGCTAAGAGTTGAATCTGCAGATTCTAATTTAAATTATGATAATGCCTATTTCTACGCATTAGATTTAAGTGTATTAGATCAGTGTGCTCAAACAGCACGTAAGAATGAAGTTAATATCTCAATGAAAAATGGTGCTATTGATACAACAGTTAATGCAGAAGATGAAGATAGTTATTTATATTTATCTGTTCCTGTAGATGATTGCTGGGATGTATTAGTGAATAATGAAAAGGCAGAAGTAAAGTCATTTGGAAACTGCTTATATGCCATTAAACTTCATTCTGGCACAAATAAGATTACTATGAGATATCATACAAAGCACCAAAAACTTGGTATTGGCTTAACAGCAGGGGCAATATTGTTTATAATCATAAGTGCAATCTATAGAAAAAAAATATTGTAAGGAGAAATAAAATGGAAGGTTTATTAAGTATTATAATACCATCTTATAATGAAGGACTATTAATTGATAATACCACAAATGTTGTAGTAGATATCATGACAGAACATAAGATTCCTTATGAAATCTTATTTGTGGATGATGGTTCTAAAGATGATACTTGGAATAGAATCCAGGAAGCATCAAAGAAACATGAACATGTAAGAGGTGTTCATTTTTCAAGAAACTTTGGTAAAGAATCTGCAATTACTGCAGGTTTAACATATGCAAAGGGTGATTGTTGTGTTGTCATGGACTGTGATTTACAACATCCACCAATTAAAATTGTAGAAATGTATAAATTATGGCAGGAAGGATATGAAGTTGTAGAAGCTGTCAAAGAGGATAGAGGAGAAGAATCAGGTATCCATAGATTTATGGCTAATACTTTCTATAAGATCATCTCTAAGTTGACTAATATCGATATGATGAATGCATCAGACTTCAAGCTTCTTGATAGAAAAGTCATGTTGGTACTACTTAACATGAAGGAAAAGAATTCTTTCTTTAGAGCTTTATCTTCATGGGTAGGATTTAAGACAACACAGATTCCATTTAGAGTAGCTGAAAGAGAAGCAGGGGAATCTAAATGGTCTACTAAATCACTCATTAAGTATGCAATACTTAATATTACTTCTTTCTCTTCTGCACCTATGCAGATTGTCACTATTTGTGGTTTTATCATGTTACTTATCTCTGTAATACTTGGTATTAACTCAATTGTACAGTATGTGAATGGTACTGCTTTAGGAGGTTTTACTACAGTTATTCTACTTCAGTTATTCTCTAGTAGTATTATCATGATCTGTCTTGGTATTATTGGTTACTATATTGCACAGATTTATGATGAAATCAAAGGAAGACCTAAGTTCATCGTTTCAGAAGAATGTTAGAATGGATGTGATTAATCACATCCTTTTTTTATGCATAAAAAAAGGGACATACACTGTCCCTAACAAACAATACCATTACGTATTGTGTAATTTATTCCATTGTAATTGTAAGTACCATTATATGACCAATTCAATTGACCATTTTCTACATAGTACCAAGTACCTGATCCATTAACCTGTGATAAAGTAGTCTTATGCCAGTCAATCTGACCATGATCCACATAATACCATGTACCATTATAATAAACAAGATTAGAATAGTTCCAGTCTATACTACCATTCTTCACATAATACCAAGTTTTATTGAAATAAAATAACCCATTATATGACCAATTTAATTGACCATTTTCTACATAGTACCAAGTACCTGATCCATTAACCTGCGACAAGGTGGTCTTATGCCAGTTTATTTGTCCATGATCCACATAATACCATGTACCATTAAATAAAACGAGATTAGAGTAATTCCAGTCAATCAGACCATTCTTTACATAGTACCAAGTACCATTATAATAAACCAATCCATTATAAGACCAGTTCAATTGACCATTCTCAATATAATACCAAGTACCTTTATATAGTGTTAAACCTGTATAATGCCAGTTTATCTGACTATTTTCTACATAATACCATGTACCTGTTCCATTAACCTGAGAAAGAGTATTAACACCCCAATTTAGTTTCCCATTTTCTACGTAATACCAAGTGTTTCCATATTGTACAAGATTTGTATAATTCCAATCAATCTTACCATTCTTTACATAATACCAGTCACCGTTATACTGAACTAAACTTGAATGTGAAAATTGATAAATACCCTTCTCAATATAATACCAATTATTATTACAATAAGTTAATCCTTGATAGTTCCAGTTGATCACACCATTTGAAACATAGTACCAAGTACCACTTCCATTAACCTGACATAATGTATTTTTATCCCAGTTTATCTGGCCATTCTCTACATAATACCAAGTACTATAATACTTTACTAGATTTGTATACTTCCAGTTGATCTTACCATGATCCACATAATACCATGTTCCATTATAGAAAATAAGACTATTATAGTTCGTGTCTAGAACACCATTTACTAAATAACACCATTCTCCATTAATATAAGTAAGACCATTACTAGATGTATTTACCACACCATTCACCACATAGTAAGTCTTTCCACCAAAGTCTACTAAACCAGTATAAGTGTCATCAATCTTACCATTATGAATACAATGCCACTGCCCATTGTAATAAATAAGTGCATCCCCAGTTAAGACAATACCATTATTCACAAAGTACCAATCATTTCCATATTTCACTATACCAGTCATATTCTTATTTGTATGACCATTCACAAGATAGTAGGTTGTTTTACCACAAGTCCAAGGACCATTATAAGATGTGTCTATCTTACCTGAATCTACCTTATAATATTCCTTTTCATATTCAATAGCACCTGTAACAGATTGATCCACAACACCATCAACCATATAGTAATTATGATAAACACCTGTGATATTAGTAAAATGACCATACTGAGTCGCATATGTACCAGCTCCGATAGTAATAGTAGATGCATAAGTATTAACTTTTACATCCTCACATTTCATTAAATAGCCACCAATAGTTTCACCAATTGAGTAATGTCCATATTTATTAGGATGAAAACCATCTGAAGAAAAGTAATCCTTATTTCCATTTAAAGCATATTCACTATTAGTGATATATGTGCCTCCTGCCTGCTTTGTACCATCCTTATAAGCCTCTATAACCTGAGTAAAACGACTACGATTCTCTATAGAATCACCAGTCATAGCAACTAATACTTGCGCTTGAGGATAAAGTGTTTGTGCTTTTTTTACTGTATCATAAACCTTATTTTTAATTGTGTCATAGGAATAATACATATCATTATAGCCACCTGCAATAACGACGTATTTTGCATTTCTTCCTGTACCTTCCTTTAATAAATCATCAAATGTCTGACCATAAGATTTTGCAACGAATCCTACACCACCCTGAGATGCCTGTGTATAATCAACGCCTGCCTTTTGGCTTGCATGAACATACCATAAATCATCTCCTGTTATTGGTCCATCCTTAGAATAACCTTGGGTATATGAATCTCCAATATATTGTACAAGATCTTTATTGTCTGCATAAACAGGTGAACTAACACAAATAAGCAGAAAGATAAAAATACCAATCAACCTTTTCATGCGATACCTCCGTAATTAATGAATAAGTCTACTAAAATATATTCTTGTTTAGTATTCTTGTCAACATTGTTTACTTAAACCAATAAATTTCATTAAAAAAGTTCCTCCAACTAGGGGGAACCTCAAAGTGAATTAATAAATAATTACTTTAGTATTTCTAGGAATGTTGTCATAGATCCATTTAGCATGATCAATATCTAATCTAACACATCCATGAGATACTGCCTTATCCATTGAATTATCAATGATTCTTTTTGGTGTATTCTGTCTATCATAGATAACTGAATGGAATAAGTAGTTACCAGTAATCTGTGTATAATACCAGCATCTACCTCTTGAACCTGTATCGAAGTATTTACCTTTAGAGCCTACATAGAAAGTACCACTTACTGTTGGTGTTGATGGTTTACCAACACAACACTGATAATACTGAACATCTTGCCAGTTACCCTTGCTGCCTCTAAAGATACCAACACGATGTGTAGCTCTATCTACAAGAATAATATACTGCGTAGGACTTGATTCATTACGTACAAGATTACGCATCTTGTCTAGTGAACTATTAATCATAACACCATTAACTACTTCATAATATCTACCTTGACCATTAACCTGTGCAGGACCTGTATAATTCCAATCTAATGCACCATGATTAATGTAATACCATCCACCTGCATGATAAGCTAAACCTGTATAATTCCAGTCTAACACACCATTTCTAATATAATACCATGTACTATAATATTGGAAAAGATCATTAAAGTTCCAATTTAATACACCGTTCTCTACATAATACCAAGTGTCATAATATTTAGTAAGATTAGTATAATGCCAATCTAACTGACCGTTCACTACCATATACCACGTACTATAATACTTAGTTAATCCTGTATAGTTCCAATCAATCTGACCATTCTTTACATAATACCATGTACCATTATAAAGAACTAAGTTTGAATAATTCCAATAAATCTTACCATGATTCACATAATACCATGTTTTATTATAGTAAGTGAGATTACAGTAATCCCAGTTAATATGTCCATGATCGATATAGAACCATTCTTTATTGTAGTAAATAAGGCCTGAATGATTCCAGTCTAACTTTCCTTTAGAAACATAGTACCACTCACCAGCATGATAAACTAAACCTGTATACTTAAAATCAATAATACCATTGACTACATAATACCAAGTACCATTATAAAGAACTAAGTCTGTAAAATTCCAATTAATATATCCATGATCAATATAGAACCAGGCATTATTGTAGTAGATTGGATTACTGTAATTCCAGTTAATATAACCATGATCAATATAATACCATTGATTGTTGTAGTAGATGAGACCTGAATAGTTCCAGTCTACCTTTCCTTTAGAAACATAGAACCATCCACCAGCATGATAAACTAAACCAGTATAATTAAAATCAATAATACCATTAACTACATAATACCAAGTACCATTATAAAGAACTAAGTCTGTAAACTTCCAATTGATATACCCATGATCTACATAATACCAGGTATCATTGTAGTAGATTGGGTTACTGTAATCCCAGTTAACTGAACCTTTTTCAAAATAATACCAAGTATTCTTATAATAAGTTAATTGTGTATAGCTTTCATCTATAACACCTTTTTTAACATAGAGAAGATCTTTTCCGCTTTCTACAACACCTGTATATTGTGGATCTACAACACCATTTGTAACATAATAATTCTTACTATTATACTTACAAGTACCATTGTAGTTCTTATTAACCTGACCATTTTCTACATAGTAATATTTACTATTATATTCATAAAGACCCTTGTATTGATAATCAACCATACTATTTGAAACATAATAAAGTGTACCATCTTTTTCTACAAGACCCTTATAATCCCATCTCACCATACTACGGTCTACGTAATACATAGCACCATTGTATTTAACTAGATTTGTATATTTCCAGGTAATTGTTCCATTTTCAATATAATACCAAGTGTTATTGTAGTAATAGAGATCATTATAACTTGTATCTACTTTACCTTCTTTAATGTAATACCAAGTATTTCCAGTATAGAATAAATCATTGAATCCATAATCTACCTGACTCTTATAGAAATAATATTTTGTACCTTTATATTCAGCAACATTATTATATGTCCATGAAATAGTACTACCTTCTACATAATAAAGATTATTGTTGTTGGATACGACACCATTAAATGTCCAATCTAATACTCCATTCACAATATAGTACCAGTTATTATTGTAGTAATATAAATCAGTAAAGTCCTTATTAAGCTTACCGTTAGTTAACATGTACCAATTAGAACCGTATTGTACTAGTCCTGATTGAGACTTATCTACTTTGCCTTTTGTAACAAGATATGTATCTCCCTTATAAGTAGCGAGTCCACTATATGATGTATCAATACGATTATTCTTAAAGTAGTATAATTCTCCTTGAATTTCATTTAATCCATCAGAATACTTAGTATTAGTTCCACCATTGTTTGTATTACCACCATATGAATTTTCAAATGGACTATAAGAGTAATTTAAATCTACATTAGTTGAGATACCAGATATTTTTCCAGTACAAGAGCACTGCCACATATCATATTTACCCTGATAATTACAAACTGTATTATATTGTGCAACCCACTTAGTCCAGTTATTAAAACAACTATCAGTTAAATAATTAGTAAACCAATCTTTGTTCGCATAAATACCAACAGTATATCCCTTTGCAGATAACTTATTACAGAATGTCTTCGCAATATTCGCAATTTCAGTTTTACTTAATTTCTTACGTATTGCATCTTCTTCTAAATCATAATAAACAGGATACTTGAACTTCTTACCTTCTAATAAGCGAATCGCATGATCTGCTTCACTAGATGCTTTCTCTACAGTATCAGCATAAGAATATAGGTAAACACCATAAGGAATATTGTTGTCTGTACATCCCTTTACATTTTCTTCCCATTTCTTATCATCCTGATTCTTATCATCTATACCATAACCACATCTGATAATCGCATATTCTACTTCTGACTGTTTGACTTTCTTCCAGTCAATAGTGCCATTATGATAACTTACATCAATTCCCTTGCAAATTGCTTTTGGATCATCAGGCCATCCTGAATTCACAGAAGCACGTGCAGCATAATTTGCACGACCTCTTTCCTTCGCTTGCCCATTTGAATATCTAAAGCTATTTGCTATATCATTCTTTTCATTGTAGTTAATATCTTCACCAAATGCTGGAAGAGTAGTACTACTTACAACCATCAGGAAAGATAAAACTGTGACGCATAATCTCTTAAATAGTTTTTTCATCAGTGTGTCCTCCTTCGCGTTAAATCATTTTAACATGTGTATTATGAATCATCAATTTGTATCAATAATTTCACATAATTCATTCTGATGTAAAAATAATAAAATCAATAAGCACAAAGCAAATGCGCTTTCATGCATTTAATAATATAACATCTAAATTATAGATTATCAAACATTATCCTATGTTTTAATGCTCAAATAATCATGATATTTACAATAAAAATGAGTTTGTAAATAAAAAACTGATTCATAGAGAATCAGCCTTATTCTTATACAGCAATATCATAATACATAAACTTTCTATCGCAGCTATAACCCATACATATATATTTGTATCATCACCTGTTTTTACATGTAGTTTATTGGGTTTAGAAGGTATAGGCTGTTCTGGTTTTACCCATTCAGCCTTAGGTTCTATAGTAACATTATATTCTACACTTCCATCCACAAGAGAAGGAATCTCAACTAGAAAAGGTGCAGATTCAAACTGACTTTTATCACTTTCTACATATCCCTCTTGTGCAATCAAATAAATACCTTGCGTTAAATTACTAAATATTGTACGACCTAATGAATTAGTTTTTTGTGTTAAACAAGATATATCTTTCTTTTGTGCATATTCATATAATTGTTTGGCTTGTTTTTCTCTTGCCTCTGCACTGGTATCTACTAATGATATATGTGAATCTTTAAAGTTATCCTTCCATGTCAATGTATCATTACTCATATATTGAACCTGATAGATTGAAAACTCAGCATCTGAAAGATTCACTTCCTGATTTAATTCATTTCTTCCCTTATATACAATCTGTATACTTCCTTTTCTAGAACCACTCTCTGCATGAATAGTTGAAACATTCATGAACGTACTCATAAGAAAAACAATCATAAACACAATAATATTTCTTACCTTCATGTTAGTTTCCTCCTTTTCTTATCCCTTATACAGTAAATAATTGCGATAATTAAACTTATCAAAATCACAATTACTGCCATAATTAATACCTTAGACGTAAATGATAATTCTGGTTTAATATTTGTATCAGGCACTTTCTTTGTAGCTTCTTGATATGGTATACGATGTCCTCTTACTAATAATCTATGTGTATTAATCGCATAAGGTGTACATGTCACTAATGTGGCATAATCTTTACCAGGTTCTATAGATAAACTCTTTGTATCTTCTGGTAATACTGTTTGTATTTGATCTATCTCATAAGCCAATGTTTCATCCAAGACCTTGATATAGAATATATCTCCTTCTTCTAACTTATCCATATTAGTAAATAGAGTCTTCGTAGGTAACCCTCTATGACCCGTTAATACTGTATGAGTACTCTCTCCACCAACAGGCAAAGAAGTACCCCAGAAATGTCCTACACCTGCCTGTAAGACTGTTTCACTTGTACCATGATAAATAGGTAGTTCTATATGAATCTTAGGAATACGTATATATCCCATCATTCCAGAACCATCTACATTTAATAAACTCTCATAACGTGCATCTAACTTTGTATCTTCCTGTGAGAATGGATCTATAAGATCTATATTTCCTAACATCTCTCTATTATAAGCACGTGCTTCTTCCAACATTCTTATCTTATCTGCCTTAGAGAGTTCCACACTCTCTTTATCATAATAAGAGATAGCCTTAGAACCATTCTTCTCATTCAGATAACTACTAATACTAGGATATAACAACACGGAGAATGCAATCAAAAGTACAAATAAACGAATAATATCATTTTTAGTAATCTTAATCTTCATACACTTCATTTCATTCTCCCTATTAATATATAAATAATTGGAATTGCGGTTATCTTTTAAAAAAGATAACCGCTCATTCCATTAAAAACTATTTCTTAGTTTTCTCTTTTTCTATCACGGATAAAGCTTACTGCAACACCTAATACAAGAAGTGCTGCAACAACAGTAAATGCGATAGTACCCATACCACCTGTTGATGGAAGGATAGATCCAGTACTGTTTTCTACATCGATGATTTTGTCTGTTTCTACTGTACCATCTTTTGATATAGTCCAATTATTTACATCTGTATCTGCGCTCTTTGTGATTTTAATTACGATTGGTGCTGTCAACTTATTGAATCCGTCTGGTGCCTTTGTTTCTACTAAATAGTATGTTCCTTCTGCAAGACCATTGACACGGAGGTTATAACCTTTTCCATCAATATTTTCAACTGATTCAAATTCTGTAGTAGCAGATGTTGAATCTACGACATAATTCCCATTGTTACCTGTAACTTTAATAGGATTTGTTCTATTTTTTGCATCAGTTTCTGATGTGTAAAGACTGAACTTAGCTCCAGCTAGCTTTTTACTAGTATCTTTTCTAGTTTTTAAGATATCTAATGGATATGTTGGTGTTTTTGCTTCACTTGGTGTAGTAGTTGTTGTTTCACCTGGTTTATTACCATATTCTAACTGTGCCTTGTTCTTTTCTGTTACAACGGCATCTTTATTTACTTTAGCATAGTAAGTTACAGTGAATTCTTTACCTTTGTTTGCCTGGTTAGCTTTTACCCATGTAGAAAGGTCAAGACTCATTTTTTTACTGTTATCTGTATTAATTGTTGCTGTTGTAGGTGCTGTGCTTGCATCTGTAACTCCTGTACCTTTAAATGCTACTGTTACATTAACTGTTGTAGCACCTTCTCCAAGAGCTGTTCCGTTTGCATCGTTTACAAAATCAAGACCTGTTGATAACTCATCGTGGATAATGTACTGATACTGGTCATATCCAGTTGTATCTGGTACTGAACCAGTAACTGTATATGTAACAACCTGACCAATACTTACAGTTTCTTTATCAGCTTTCTTTTCAATACTTGGAGCTTCTGTTTTTAACTTTACTTCAGTTGTTCCATCTACTGTAACTAATGAAGACTGAATCTTCTTTCCACCTGTTACATATACTAAGTAATAACCTTTAGCTAATCCATTAAATTCATGAGATGTTGTGTTTTTACCTGTGATTTTTTCAGATGTTGTTGCTTGTACTGTTGTACCCTTCTTTAATGCATATTCAGTAAAGTCATTTGCAAACTTCTGAACTGCATCTGAATTATCTTTTCCAAGATTTAGTACAGCTTTTGCATAATCTTCATCAGTTGTTCCTGTAAGTTTAGTTCCAAGAGCTGACTTAATTGCATCCTTATAACCAGTAGCTGTATTTACTGTATAAGCATAGTTTGTTTTGTCTCCAGAATTTGATGTACTAAGATCAAATAATTTGTACAGACTAATTGTCTGTCCATTTAAATCCTGTCCATCTTTCATTACATTTACAGTAAGACTACAGTTAGGACCTGCTGCAAATGCTGTTACGGACATAGTCATTGTCATAACCGCAGTTAGTAACAATGCAATAATGCGTTTAATACTTTTCATAACTTTTTCTCCTTTTTTCATTTCTCTTTATAGTTTTTCTGCTTTATTTTCCTTATTCTTTCTGTATCTCATAACGAAATAAACAAGGAAAAGCAGAATTGCTATCGCATAAAATAAGTAGTTTCCAAATCCTCCAGTATTAGGAAGACATGGGAAATGCTTGTTGGTTATCGTAAACGTAAAGCCATCATCTGATGTCTTAATAGTTGTTGTATAACCATTAATTTCCGCTTCTGTTACGGAATATTTATAATAACGAACAGTTCCATCACTCTCTGTCATATAGGCAGGAAGATCTTTAATCACTTCTTGCCATGTTGATTTGTTAATAGAGCCCGTTATTCTGTAACTCTCATAATTTGGAACAGTTTGTGTCTGTTCTTTGCCAGTCGCATCCTTCCAAGTACGAGAAATTGTTACCGTGATACTGCCTGGTCGTTTCTTATCGAAGTTATCGAAATCTTTCCAGACTTTATTTATAGTGAGTTTAATCCATTCATCACATGGATCCTGTGACTCAGATGGTTCTGGTGTATCACTTTCACCAGTATTAAGAGTTGTCTTTGTATCAGCCATTAATACTGCTTTGGCAGGTGATTCATATGCCTTTAAATCGGCATTCTCACTACCATTTGATAGAACCGCATTCTTTAAATTGTCAAAAGCTTTAACCTTAATCATATGTTTGATTGTATAAATATTCCATTCACCATTGTTTTCATAATCACTATTTAACTTCTGATTATTACCTTTGATTTCATTGAAAGAATTATCTAATTTTCTATAAATACGGTAGTTGTTACCTTCACCTTCGACCTTATCCAATGTATTAAAATCATATACTGAATCTAATTCACTCTTACCACTAAAAGGTCCTACAAGATTTTTAGTACCTCTGACTACATCACAGTAGTACATGTTGTTATTCTTTAATAAACCCTCGTCATTAAATCCTACAAAACCACCACTGCGTCCATCCTTTGAAGTACCATCAGTATTGTTGTTAGCACCACCTGCATAAACATCATATCCATAGCTCACACCATACACTTTACTATCAGTAATCTTTGTACGGTTTGCTTTAATAAGACTGACACTGATATTTGACTTTGCATCATTATCATCTAATAAACCATTCTCATCACATGGGAGTTTAATAGATGAATCTCCAATAGTAATAATTGCAAGATCTGTCTGTTGGTTATTATCTGTTGATTTCTTAGAAAGACCTACAGATATATCTAAACCTAGAATATTTACATGAAGAAGTTTTCCATCATATAACGCATCTACTTTTATAATTCCTAGATTAATTTTTAGAAGATTTAAATCCTGCGCTTTATCTAGATAAAGTGCTTTTATAAGTTTATTAACAACCGCGAATATAACATTGACTGGTCCAGAATCTAGTTTTAGATCTGCAAGATATGCAAAGCTTGTTCTACCCGCAAATCCTCCTGCTGTTCCACCAGATGCAACCTGTTTTAATCCCTTATTTAGTTCATCAACACTTCCTGCTGTACATTTAGACATTCTTGCAAGGTTTGCATAACCAATAAATCCACCTGCAATCTGTTCCTCACCATTTTGACTCTGTACTGTATAGCCATCACCTGTACCACTTACACTACAATCATCAATATGAGAACCAAAAACATCCATTACTCCTAAGGCACCACCAAGAAGCTGTCCTGTATTGTCTCCAATAACGTCTATCTTGTCTGCCTTAACTACTCCGCTCTTTCCAGAATAGCCGACAAATCCTCCGACACTATTTAAGCCTCTTACATTGCTTAATTGTGTGACTGTACTATTCTTTATAGAGCCATTTAGAAGTGAACCACCAAAACCTCCAGCTGTTCCACTGTATGTAACTTGATTGTTCTGTCCATATTTAATTGCTTTATTGGCACTAACACTTAGTCCTGCATCCTTACTTCCAATTACATTTCCATAATATACATAACTTCTGAAAGCATCTAATACATCTGTTCTTCCTAGTTTTAAAAGCTTATCTAATAGGGATGTTTCATTTCCTGCACTGATGTTTGCAACTCCTGCTACATCTGCAACACCAAAACATCCACCAGCATACTCACCTGCAATAACAGAACGGATATTCTTTACAGAAATACCAGTTCCAGGCGTATCTTTTTTACCAAGAACTGTACCTTCCAGCATTCCTGCAAAACCGCCTGCAGTTTTCGCATAAGAGGTATTATTCTTGCCTGTTGTATAAACACCATTTACGATAAATCCCCAATCATCCCAAGATTCAACATCTGCATAACGGATTGTAGCAACTGTCGCATTAAGTACTTTAATGAGGTCAGAAGGGGTACTAAGTAGTTTATTAAGAAGCTTGCTTAATAATCCTTCACCTGCAGTAGGGTTAAGTGTTGCTACACTACCAGGTCTAGAACTTCCTACAAAACCACCTACATAGCTTCTACCATCTACTCGTCTAAGTTTCTTTACCTGACAATGTGCAGTATCTTCTCCCCATATCTGTCCACCAATGAGTTTACCTACAAAACCGCCAGCATAACCGCAGTTATTCTTGTCATCAACACCTGTAGATTCAACCATTAATCCACTCTGATAGCCTTCTACTGAAGATTGTTTAATTACTGGGACAAATACATTCAATACATCAAGCATACGTCCTAGTTGAAGATTAAGACCAAGAATATTCACACCACCAAGATCTGCAGCACCACCATTGATCATTTCTCCTGCAAAACCACCTGCAGTTCTTAATCCTTTTACTTTCTTAGTCTGATAAGCTTGACCATTTGTAATAGTACCTGTCTGCATAGAGCCAACATAGCCTCCTGCAGCACCACCATTGGCTAGTTTAATCTCATCTCGATAATTCACTCTACCTGCTACAACATTATATCCATAAGCATATTTATGAATAATCGCATCTAACTCTGCTTGGTTATTTACCTTACCATGTTCTGCAAGATCACTTCCGTAACCACCATACTTACCAACGAATTCAACCCATTTGTTCCATGTTTCATAATCCATTAAAGCAAGTGGTCCATATACTGCAGTATTCTCTTCTGTAGGGTAAATAACTCTTAGTGCACCTAATATGTTATCTACTTTAACTAATCCCCATAATAGAGATAAGTTACCAGTACTTGCAGTATCTGCAGATTCCATTAAACCAGTAAATCCACCTGCAATCTCTTCACCATATACAGAACGAATTCTTACTGCTTTACAAGTACTCGTTGGTCCAGTATAGTCTTTACCTTTCCAATTCTTTGTATTATTACCCCAGATATGACCACCTTCGTTATGTCCTACATAACCACCAGCCAAACCTCTTTGTACCTGTGTTGTAGAAGATGCCTGTGCACGTACTGCACCACCACAAGGAATACAAGTAGTAGAACTATTTCTAATAGTAGGTACAAAATCTTCTGCAACAGAAGCAAGTACATCATCTGTTTTTACTAATCCACCTAAGATACTTGCATCATCTAATACATTCGCAATATTACCTGGCTGTAAGTCTCCTACATAACCACCAGCTGTTAACTGACCAATAATATAAGAGAAGTTATTCGCATTAGAATCCTGAATATGTCCACCAGAAATCTTTCCTGCAAATCCACCTGCATCTCCAAGTACATCATTCTCTGATGCATCAGAAGCTGTATTCTTATAAGATGCTTTAACCGCAAATCCACCAGGATTTCCAGTAACATGAGAATGTTCAATAGTAGACACAACTACATTTAATGCATCTAATACATTATTAATTCCTATAGACTTACCTAGAACACTTAATCCTTTACCTACAGAAGCTGCAGAACCAATATCCATATAACCAATATATCCACCAGCATATCTTGCACCAGTGACTGCATATTGGCTTTTATCATTAAAGTAATCTGGTGCTTTTGTTGCTTCTAAATCTTTTGGAGGTGTTACTTTTGTATGTTTTAAATGTGTCACATCACAATAACTTATCTGAACACCACTACCATAACCAATGAATCCTCCTGCACTTCCTGCATGAGTATCATCTGTTTTTAATTTATTCGCGATGACTGTAAATCCTTGATCTGACTTCACACCAGCATATTGTACATATGGGATATAGGCGTTAATAAGATTGAGTAACTCACCTACATTGACATTTAGTCCCTTAAGACCACCAAGGATACTAATACCTTTACCTGCATCTGCAAGGGCACCAGAGTAAACATTACCTCCAAAGCCACCTGCATAAGACTGTCCATTGACATGATCTAAGTTATATACAGAATAGTAGTTTCCTTGTCCTGCATCTTGGTTATTAAGAGTACCACTCTGGAAGTTTCCTACGAAGCCCCCAGCCGTATCTGCAGAAACACCACCACCATTTACATAAGTAACTGTACATACTGTGTAAGAAGGGATGAGATACTTAACAGCAGTTAATAAACCATTGATATCTAAAACACTTGCATCTTTATCGATCCAACCTTTAAGATCATCTTCAGATGCAACATCTGCAAGTCCACCTGTTTGTGATGTTCCAATAAATCCACCTGCATAACCATCTGTATCATTTGCGGATACTTCTTTAAGGTTCTTTACATCTGAATGATTGATTTCACAACTATGACTTTTTCCTACAAATCCACCTGCGACATAGTCAACAACACCACCATCACTATTAGTACCTGTTGCTTTGACTGTTAAACCAGTTTCTACTCCAATAACATGAGAATCATTGATTGTTACACGTACACCAGAAGCTACCTTTAATAGGTTCTTTACCTGTAAAACGTGATTTAATCCAAGAAGGTTAACTGTTAAACCTCCTGTATCTGCAAGATCACCTGGACCTGCTAAACCAATCATTCCACCTACACGGTTATTACCTGTTACAGACTTTAAGTTCTTAATTGTGACTGCATTAACTAAACCGCCAATAGCTTCACCAAAACCACCACCAATACGCTGTTCACCTGTAATAGATAAACCAGTAGTAGGCCCTATGACTGTCACTTTATCTACAGTAAAGCCAAGATATGAAGCCAATCCAAGAGTATTATTTAATAATCCAGCAACTTTTGCAGTTCCTAGAGAACCTGCAATACCTCCTACATAGTTCTTACCTGTGATACTTTCTACTCCTGATATTTCCACATCTTTTACTGAGACAGATGCTGTATCATATACTTTATTTTTCCAATAAGATACTTTATTTAAGTAATCAGTACTTGATGATGCAATATAAGCACCATTTCCTCTACCAGTTATACCACCTACATAATCTGCACCACTTAACTTAAGTGGACCATTAACGCTAGAACCTAAGATATAAGATGGATTGACACCAGCTAAAGAGAGTAGGGAAGGTGAGATATCCTTATTATTGTTTAAAAGCTCTACTACAAGATTAACAACATCACCAAGTAGATTTTTTTTAGTATCTCCTTTACCTAAGTCTGCAGCCCATCCCAGGGATGCAATACCTGCAAAGCCACCTGCATAATCACCAGTCGCTTTTACTTCAAATCTATCTATAGATTTAACAGTACAATTAACTGCAGATGTGTTTGCAAGTGCACCTGCAAAACCACCCGCGTATGTTTCACTTGTAACTGTGAGTCCTCTATTGTCTATTGAACAGTTTAAAAGTAAACTTTCTGGATTCATTTTTGGAAGCTTTGTCTCAATATCCAATGCGCCAGAAAGTGTACCTTCTATTACATCATCACGTGCTAATCCTACAAAACCACCTGCAAATGTTTTTCCATTGATTGTATAATCACTATCTACAATAGAACAGTTTTCTAGAATTGTTCCTTTTTGTTGCCCAATAAATCCTCCTGCATAATCTTTTTGGTTCGAAGTAGAAATACTTAAACCATTGATTGAACAGTTTTTAATTTTCGCATTAATATAACCAGTAGGGATTAATTTACTTAATGGAATCGCATTACCTAATAGAATTGTAATTAAATCACCTAATCCTAGACCAGGAATTAAATTCAGTAAACTTGCAAGGAGTTTTGTTGTTGCTCCTAATGCATTAGATAAACCTTCATATTCTGTTTTTCCTGTAGCGTATCCTACAAATCCTCCAGTATAGTTGTTAGGACTTTTAACTGATACATTACCTTTCATTTCACATCCAGAAATTTCAACATTTCCAATAACACGTCCTGCTAAAGAACCTGTTGCAAGAGCAGTCGGATCTTTTTTACGAGCATCTAACACATCAGTCAGTGTTTTTCTTAAACCTGCATCCACACTACCAAATGTTAGTAACCAGGTAAGGAGATCTAAAACTCCTCCAAGAAGTGAACCTAAACTAGAAACTAATCCATTAACTAAAGTTTGATCATATTTTGTTTCTGTACTTTGATTATTAATATCGATATTTTTGAAAACAAAATTTGACACAAGTACAGTACCTTTACTAAGACCAACATCATTGTCGCTCGCTTCGTCAGATAATGTAGAGAAGAAACCAACACCCATCTGTTCACCAACATCGAGTTTACCTACTTGTTCAACCTTCACATTAGAAATAACTGGTTTCTCTATCTTTGCACCTGCATCCCAAATCTTATTATCACTGCTCTTAGCACCAACCATTGTGCCTTGAAAGTTAAGAGGTTTCCAATTTGAACTACTTAAATCTATATCACGGAAGATAATATAATTCCCATTAGAGCTATACTTCTGATCTGCAGCTTTATCTATATAAAGTTTAGGATTAATTTCTCCTGTTACTTGATCAACACCACATCTTCCTCTTTCATATATACTAGATTCACTGCTTAAACTTTTATCTGTATTTTTTATTTCTCCAAAAGTATAATTAGCTTCACCATTTTGATTTTTCTTTAAATCGGCATCTCCACCATAAAGCATAATAGGCTTGCCACTATTATCCTTATCAACATACCATTTACCTAATTGCAGATAAGCCTGATAAACTGCGCCATATACCTGTTCATCAGATCCTATCTTTCTAAGCTGTGTTTCATTACCAATCAGGATATAAGTCTTATCCCCAATAGTCTTTACAACCTGTCCCTTAAAGTCACGGCCTTCCGCATTTTCTGTACTTACATTTTCTCTTAATTGATTCTCAGCTAATTCTGGCTTACTAGAATCAAAACTTTGAGAGAGTACATACTTATGTGACTTACTATAAGTTAAGTAAGGCTGATTCTCTCCATTAGGATAAATCATCTGACCCATACCAAACTGAGGTGCATCATAATCCAATGACATTACTGGTTCTGTTTCTGAATTATCCTGTGCAAGAACCATTAACTGATAGGGGTTATAGATAGTAATGGTATCTGTTTCTTTATTATAAAGTGATGTACTTTCTCTAGTTGTACCTGTAATGCTGCCAGTAAAGTTATTTGGAAGTGTCCAGATATAATCAGTACTCATTTCAATATCATTCATTAATACATATTGAGCATCTGATGTGTATCTCAATTCAGTTCCTTCATTTTTTACTGCTTCTCCAGAACCAATAGTTCCATCTTTATCACCTGTATAAACATAAGCATCAGAACCAATCTGTTTTAACTGACTATAGTTATAAATACAGATTTTATTGTTTTGGTAATATGTCTCTATATTCTCAGTTGTTTTAGTTTCAGTTGTATTTGTATTATTATCATAAACTGTCTCTTGAGGTATATTATCTGGTGATTTGAAGTTAACTATACCTGCCGCATTTGCCTGCGTGCATACCAGCATAGCACATAGTATGAGTAGTACCCATTTGTTTAATATTATCTTAATTTTATTCATACTAGATATTTTCCCTTCTTATCACATTCTGACTTACCATTCAGAAAACATGTCACAATTGTTCTAAAAGGCCCCATATTGCGGATATTTTCTATATATACACTCTTTTTATATAAATTTTAGCCTTTTAAAATTGTAAATATAATGTGCAAAAAGAGAAAAGTTTTTAACAGTTTTTTGTTCAAAGTGTACCAAATAATATTATAAAATAAATAACGAGCCACATATGTGACTCGTCTTTAATTACAACTGATCTAATATTTTAAGTATTACAATTCCATTTCTTACTGCAAGTATTTCCGAAATATTATCAAAATCTATATCTGTGAGATCTACAATCTTAGATAGACGATAGGAAACAGTTCTAGTATGAATATTCATCAACTCTGAAGTTTTTCTAATACTCTGTTTATTATTCAAATAACATTCCAGAGTACTGATCAACTCACTATTTTTCTTTTTATCCTGTTCATCTAGCTTAATGACTGAATCAGGTATATATTGTCTTAACTCTTCCTTATCATGAATATTGATAAATATCTGGTAGAAACCTAATTTAGCACAATCCACAATAGCTTTACTTCTATCACCCATAACTTCTCTAATTAAATCAATATACTCTAGCGCTACTTTAGAGTCTTTAAAAGAATCTTTTAATCCATGATATCCCTTCACACTTTTTCCTATTCCAATAAGAAGTTCAAACTTCTTATTTCTTCTAGTTAGAGAGTCTTGTATTTCTTTATGAATCTCTTTTAATGTATTTCTAAAGACTTTTTTTACTTCCCAATCTTTTTCGTTATAAAGGTATAAGACAAGATTCCCACTATAATAAACATTTTCTTTAGGAAAATAGCTATACAATGCCTCTGCCACATACTTACTCTCATTCTTCTGAGTAATACTGAAGTTCTCTTTTCTATCCTCAGGTTTTAAATATAAGGTAACAACCCTATATTCATCTTTAACACTTAGATTAAGTAAGTTTGCGACATCATCTTCTTCTGCATTAGACATTGAACCATTCATTAGTCTATAACTTAAATCTCGATAGTATTTGATTTCCAGTTCCCTTTTTGTGATATCCTGAGCTAAAAGATAAAATAAAGCTGTAATTATATTATCTAATGCAACAAAGTCTAATTCATCTAATGGTTCATTTGCTTCTGTAACCACTAGATAATAATTATAATAATTCAGAATATTGATTTGTTGGATATATTCCACATATTCCCTTTTTTGGCATAAATACTCATGTCCACTAATAGTACGAGGTGTATATTTTTCTATAATAAAGTCATTGTTTTCTGGAGAAGGATAGATACAGTGAAAATTTTCATCATACAAAGAAACAGAGTTACCTACTATAGTCTCTAAATTCTTAAAGAATGTCTCTATTGTTTGTTCGGCATATCTTTCATGCAATAATAAATGATTAATTTGATCTTGAACTATTTTATTATATATATACTTCGCAATAACAAGATCGCACGCATGACATAATACATATTTCAAAACAACCCAACAACTAATATTCTGTGGAAGTTCTAATACAGGTATTCTGTGTTCATCGCAAAAGTGTATGAATAGTTCAAATAACTCCTTCTGATGAACTGTATCATTTCTTCTTTTTACTACAAATCCACTGATTCTCTTCTTATTTAATTCTTCTAGATGGTAGATCACTGTATTCTTATCAAAATTATCATAAGTTCTTAAAGAGGTTAGTAACAACTGACCCCCCCCCGCCAAATTTTCAATATCAATCATTGAAATAATTTGTGCACCTGTTATTTCTCTATCTAATCCAGCATGATTTATTATTTTCAATCCGTCAAATTGATTCGATTCTATAAAATCTTTGATTGTATATCCCACTGTTATTAATCCTCCCTATGATATGATCATTACATCATGCATCAGAAATATGTTATATGATGATAATTTCAATTATTTCACATATCCGATGTAAAAGTAATGTAATATGTGTTTTTTGTACTTTAGCATAACAATTATAGTATAATTTGGTGCTTAATACTATTTGTTCAAATCCTATTTAATACAGTCTACTCTTTTAATTATAGGAGAACATTTGTCTTTTACTTCTATTTGATGTATATTAAAAACTCAAGAAAGGGGAGAAACAATATGACTAAAAAGAAAAAATTACATATACTACTTACTCTATTAATCGTGATCTGGATGGGGGTTATATTCTGTTTTTCTAATCAAACAGGTCCTAAAAGTTCCTCTTCTTCTCAATCGGTAATCTATCTCATAGGACATATATCTAAGACATTGACCGGACACAATATAGTGAATACATTATCTACAGAAGCTTTTAGCTTCTTAGAATTCATTATTCGTAAATGTGCACATATGTTTGTATATTTCATCTTAAGTATTCTTACAATGTTGTTGATGTTTACTTATGAGACTTATCCATTACGCTTCAAATGCTTTATATCTCTACTAGTGAGTTTCCTCTATGCCTGTTCAGATGAACTTCATCAGTTCTTTGTAGGAGGACGTAGTGCAAGCTTTAGAGATGTACTTATAGATTCTACTGGTGCATGTATTGGGATATTACTTACTCTTATCATTTATACTCTAATTAAAAAGGCACAGCGTCATTATTAGCTGTGTCTTTCATTTGGCTTGAATTCTATATAGTCATAAGAATCTTCATCTATATAATGCCACCATTCACCCTCATAGCCTATAAAGCCATACTTCTCCATTGTTTCTTCTAGTAATAGAACATGTTTAAGAGGATTGCCTGTTAACCATGAATAATCTCTACTTGCTTGACTCGTAAAATCATCAAACTCTGTAGGCATATCTATTTCACTTCCATCACTCTTTACAAGAGTCACATCTACAACATTTCCAAAATTATGTGTCTTTGGACCATTTGTCGGATCAGTAACAAACTCATCATCATGAATCAGTTCCCAGAAGTATTGTTGTGCAGTAAATGGTCTATAGGCATCCCAGATTTTTAAGCTATAACCTATTTCTTTTAACTCTTCCTGAACCTTCTTAAGTTTAAGTGTAGTTCCTCTTCTTAAATACGCTTCATCAAAATCATATACTTTAGTATGTGTAAAATTACGTTCTGTTGCATATCGCAACTCTACATATATATCAGGTATATAATCTTTCACTCTCACAAAATCACTTTTCATAACTTCTCCAAAAGAAAATCCAGGGAATAACCCTGGATCCTAGTAATTGTTTTTGACATGAATACGTGTAATAGCCTTCTTTAATGCAATTTCAGCACGCTGTAAATCGACTTCTGGATTCTTTGATCTTAATCTCTCTTCAGCTCTTGCCTTTGCTTCTTCAGCTCTACGTAGGTCGATTTCTTCTGGTGATTCAATATCATTCACAATAAGTGTAACAGTGTTATCACCATCTACATAAACAAATCCACCACCAACAGCGAATTCATATTTGTCTTTATCAATCCTATAATTCATTTCGGCGATTTCCACACCACTCGCCAATGGCATATGGTGAGCAAGTATACCCATCTGACCATCAGTTGTTCTAATGTTCAGAATATCTACGTCTACATCCCTGTAGGTACCTTTAGGAGTGACGATATGTAAATGAAATTTACTCACTTAAAGATTCAGCTTTCTTTACTGCTTCTTCAATAGTACCTACATTATGGAAAGCCTGCTCTGGTAAATCGTCATATTTGCCTTCTAGAATTTCTTTAAATCCTTTTACTGTATCTTCTACATGTACATACTTACCATCTAAACCAGTGAACTGTTCTGCAACAGTAAATGGCTGTGATAAGAAGTTTCTAATTCTTCTTGCACGTGCAACGATTAGTTTATCTTCTTCACTCAATTCATCCATACCAAGAATTGCGATAATATCCTGTAATTCCTGATATTTCTGTAACATCTGAGTTACTCCATGAGCCACTTCATAATGTTCTTTACCAACAACATTTGGATCAAGACCTCTAGAAGAAGAGTTTAGTGGATCTACTGCAGGGTAAATACCTAATGCTGCAATACTACGATCAAGTACAACTCTTGCATCAAGGTGTGTGAATGTAGTTGCTGGAGCAGGGTCAGTCATATCATCGGCAGGTACATAAACAGCCTGTACAGATGTAATAGAACCCTGTTTAGTTGAAGTAATACGTTCCTGTAACTGACCCATTTCAGTTGCAAGAGTTGGCTGATAACCTGCCTGAGATGGAACACGTCCAAGTAGGGCAGATACTTCTGAACCAGCCTGAGTGAAACGGAAGATATTATCGATGAATAGTAAGACATCCTGTCCCTGTTCATCACGGAAATATTCCGCCATAGTAAGTGCTGATAATGCAACTCTAAGTCTTGATCCAGGTGGTTCATTCATCTGACCAAACACTAGTGTTGTCTTATCTAATACACCACTTTCTTTCATTTCATAGTACAAATCATTACCTTCACGAGAACGTTCACCAACACCGGCGAATACTGATAAACCATTATGTTCAGTTGCGATGTTGTTGATGAATTCCTGGATAAGAACTGTCTTACCTACACCGGCACCACCGAACAATCCGATCTTACCACCCTTGATGAATGGACAGATCAAATCAACGACTTTAATACCTGTTTCAAGAATTTCAGTTTCTGTTCTCTGATCAGCAAATGTAGGTGCTGATCTATGAATTGGCATATGTTTTTCTTCAGTCAATTCATCTTTACCATCGATAGAATGTCCTAATACATTGAACATTCTACCAAGTGTTTTATTACCTACTGGAACACTAATAGGTGCATTAGTATCCACAGCATCCATACCTCTTGTTAGACCATCAGTAGGACCCATTGCGATACATCTTACAATATCATCACCAATATGCTGAGCAACTTCTACAGTTAACTCTTCACCATGGTTATCAATTTTGATAGCTGTATTTAGATCTGGAAGATCTTTATCAGCAGCGAACTGTACATCGACAACTGGACCCTGAGCCTTGATAATCTTACCAACATTCAAAGACATATGGCACCTCCTTCTTATTGTGCATTGGCACCAGCAACGATTTCACTTACTTCACTTGTAATCGCGCTCTGACGTGCCTGGTTGTATTTTAATAACAACTCATCTGTTAATTCATTAGCATTGTCTGTTGCGTTCTTCATAGATGTTCTTCTAGACGCATTTTCTGCAGTTACTGATTCAATCAAATAACCATAGATAACAGCCTGTAAATACATCGGAATTAAGCTTCCAAGTACTGATTCAGGACTTGGTTCAAACAATGTATCTTTATGGAATTTCTTATCAGAGACTAGATCTTCTGCCTTAAGTGGAAGAAGAGTCACATCTCTAGGTACGAAAGTTAAGTCATTCACATATTCTGTATATACAATATGAATAGACTTAATTTCTTTTTTCTTATAGCCTTCTAGAAGTGACGCAACTAATCTCACAACACTTCTAAAATCAAGGGTCGTATTAAGGTCTACATAAGTACCATCTACTTCACCTTTAAAATGTTTCTTAAACTGATTTAAGCCTTTATTACCAATCGCAACAATCTTCTTGGCATCATTGACTGATGCTTCAACCTGCTTAAAGATATTTGAGTTATATCCACCACATAAACCTAAAGTAGAAGTGATAACGATATAAACATCTTCACCCTTATCATTTAATACTAAATAAGGAGAATCAATATCATTTCCTGCAGAAGATAAGATCTGTGCACAAGTATCTTTTACCTGTGTATAATAAGGCTTCATGTCATTCAACTGATTTCTAGTCTTAGAAAGCTTAGAGCTAGCAACAAGTTCCATAGCTCTTGTGATTTTCTTAGTAGATTCAATTGATTTGATACGACGCTTGATGGCTTGCATCTGCCCAGCCATAATTAAGCCTCAGCTTTCTGTAAGTTTTCGAACTGAGTTGTATAAGCCTTAACAGCTTCCTTCAACTTAGCAGTTAATTCATCAGATAATACTTTCTTTTCTCTGATTTCATCAAGAAGATCACTATGTGCAACAGCAAACTTCTCTACTAAACCATCCATGTATTCCTGTACCTTTTCCACTTTAACATTCTTAACGAATCCATTTTCAAGTGCAAATAGAGTAATAATCTGATCAATAACATCTCTTGGTGCATACTGTGCCTGTTTTAATACTTCACGTACACGTTCACCATGTTCAATCGCATTCTTAGTTGCTGCATCTAAGTCAGAACCAAACTGTGCGAATGACTGCATTTCTTCATACTGTGCTAATTCATACTTTAAGTTTCTAGAAACCTGCTTCATAGCCTTGATCTGTGCTGTAGAACCTACACGTGATACAGATAAACCTGTATCAATGGCAGGTCTGAAACCAGCATTGAATAATTCCTGCTGTAAGAAGATCTGACCATCAGTAATAGAAATAACGTTAGTAGGGATATATGCTGAGATATCACCTGCCTGTGTTTCAATGATTGGAAGGGCAGTGATAGAACCTCCGCCATTTTCTTCATTTAAACGACAAGATCTTTCTAATAGTCTTGAATGTAAGTAGAATACATCACCTGGATAAGCTTCACGTCCTGGTGGTCTCTTTAATAATAGAGACACTGTACGATAAGCTACGGCATGCTTACTTAAATCATCATAAACGATTAATACATCCTTACCCTGGTCAAGCCATTCTTCAGCAATAGCACAACCTGCATAAGGAGCAATATACTGAACTGGAGCAAGTTCAGAAGCTGATGCAGAAACAACAACAGTATAATCCATTGCGCCTGCCTTCTTTAATTTTTCAACAACCTGTGCAACTGTAGAGTTCTTCTGACCAATTGCTACATAGATACAGTACATATCCTGACCTTTCTGGTTGATGATTGTATCAACAGCAATAGCTGTTTTACCAGTCTGTCTGTCACCGATGATTAACTCACGCTGACCTCTACCAACTGGAATAATTGCATCAATAGTAGTGATACCAGTCTGTACTGGCTGATCTACTGATTTTCTTGTCATAACACCAGGAGCCACTCTTTCGATTGGTCTAGTCTTTGTAGTGATAATTTCACCCTGACCATCAATAGGCTGTCCTAAAGGGTTAACGACACGACCAAGCATTGCATCACCTACAGGTACTTCAATAATCTTACCTGTACGTCTTACTTCGTCGCCTTCTTTAATTTCGTCCGCATTACCTAATAAAGTAACACCAACACTATCTTCATCTAGGTTCATGACCATACCATAAACATCACCTGGGAAAAGGATCAATTCACCTAGCATTGCATTGTCTAAACCATGAACAACACTGACACCGTCACCAACAGTCATAACTGTTCCGACGTCTTTCTGTTCCATGACATCATCATAATGCTTAATCTGCTCTTTGATTAAAGCACTGATTTCATCGGGTCTTAATGCCACTTGCGTCACCTACTTTCTCAACAGCTCAGTCTTGAGCTTGCTGACTTTGTTCTTTAATGAGCCATCATAGACACGGTTCTCAATCTGAACCTTAACACCACCAATAAGTGTCTTGTCTTCAACAGTTCTTAAAGTGATTGTTTTGTTTTCTTTCTGAGAAATCGCTTCTTCAATTGCTTTTACCTGTTCATCGCTTAATACGAAAGGTGTGAAGATAACGCCTTCCTCGATACCAAGATGCTTATTACTCATCTTAATAAAGCTTTTTGTAATAGGCGCAATGTATCTTGTTCTTCTTTTCTTTACAAGCAGTTTAAGAAAATTCAATACATAATGATTTACTGAAGTGCCAAAACCTTTATCAAGTAATGCACACTTTGCTTCATCATCTACAAGCACATGAGAGAAGAATTTTTCAAATTCTGGATTACTTTCTAAAACTGTATCAACTAGTTTCATGTCTGCTAGATAATCTTCTAGCGCATGATCTTCTAACGCTAACTGATATAAGCTTTCAGCATAACGTTCTGCAACATTTGCATCCATTAGTTAACAACCTGTTTTACGAAATCATCTACTAAAGCTTTATTGGCTTCAGTATTCATATTCTGATCCATGACTTTAGTAGCCACTTCAACAGCAACATCCACAATTTCTTTCTTCATTTCATCCTGTGCTGCAAGCTTTTCAGATTCAATTTCATGGCGAGCCTGTTCAATCTTTTCTTGAGCCTGCTTGTTAGCTTCATCCATGATTTTACTCTTAGCCTTTACGGCATCTTCCTTAGCCTGATCTATGATTTCTTTATACTGTTTTGCAGCTTCTTTAGCCTGCTTTTCACTTTCTAGAAGATATTCAGATGCTTTTTCATTCTTAGCCTTCGCATCATTGATATTACCTTCTATAAAATCAGCTCTCTTCTGGAAGAATTCTAATACATAATTCCATAAATATTTCTTGAACAGAAGAAGCATGATTGCAGTGGAACATAACTGAACAATCATAGTGGTAGGGTTTGGAAATAACTTTGCGGCTATATCTGGCATAGTTTTTTCCTCCTTAAACTATTTTTTATTTGAATACGAATAATAAGATGAAAGAAATAAGTAAACCATAGAGGGCTACTGTTTCTGTTAAGGCGATACCTAAGATCATAGTAGTACGGATCTTGCTTTCAGCCTCAGGATTTCTTCCAATTGCAGATACTGCATGAGCGGCAACTAAACCTTCACCAATACCTGTACCTAAACCTGCAAGTACTGCAATACCAGCAGCGATTGCAATTAAACCTCTTGTCATAATCAATTTCCTCCTATTGACATTTTTTTCATTTATTCTTCATCTGGATTTTCATTAGAAATCAGAATTGAAGATAGTGTAACGAATACCAGTGCTTGTACACATCCAGAGAATACATCGAAATAACAATGTAATAGTGGTGCTACCACTGGTCCTAAAAAGTTGAACGGAATCAACTTGTAACTTAAGAATGATGTTGCCTGATATACTAAGGCCATAATAAATGTACCACTCAATAAGTTACAGAAAATACGCATTGATATAGAAATCAATGGCGAAATCAAACCAAATAGGTTTGTTGGGGGAATCAAAGTTCCCTTAATATAACTACCAACACCCTGGTACTTAATCGCATTAATCTGAATTAATACCCATGTAATTAATGTAAGTGATAATGTAATTGAGTAGTTAGTAGTTGGCGCATCAAAACCTGTTAATCCAAATAAGTTAGAAACCAACAGCCATGCAAATAACATAGAGAAATAAGGATAGTAGTTCTTCGCATATTTCTTAGGCATAATTGTGCCCATATAATCGTAAACCATCTTAATGGCGGTTTCAACAAGAAGGACCACACCTTTTGGTCTCTTAGTTGGATCTGCTTCTCTTATTTTTTTACCTGCATAAACAAAGAAAATAGAAAGTAGCACAGTCACAATCAATGATGATATCAGTTCTGGCTGAATAGTGATTTTCATTATCTCATACGCCTCCTTTCTCCATATGCATGTATATAAATAGAAATCTTTACTACTAGATAGCCCAGAAATACAGTATACATATTTACTATTTCTGGAAAAAATCCAGCTATTGCAAACCCTAATGCAAATATAAACAATTTAGCCATAAATAATATAACCGCAATTGTCTTACCTGCAGTCTGGATAGAAAGTATTGTATCAGTCATCTTCATATTGATCTGTAAAATTAATAAATCAATAAGATAGCCTAATACAAACCCTAAGCAGTAGCTGATCGAATGAAGAATGATGGAAAGTAGTACCGCAAGAATCAATCCTGCAAGAAATACTTTAACAGAAGTTCTTCTTACTTCATATTCATCAAATCCCATTAATTAGTACCAAACAAGCGGTCTCCCGCATCTCCTAAACCTGGTACAATATATCCCTTGTCATTTAGTTTTTCATCTAATGCAGCTAAAGTAAGCTTAACATCTGGATGATGTTCTTCAATGTATTTCACACCTTCAGGTGCACCTACAAGGCAGACAAGTTCAATATCCTTCGCACCACGATCTTTAATATTCTGGATAGCCATATCAGCTGAACCACCAGTAGCAAGCATAGGATCAAGAACAATAACCTTTGCGCTCTCTAATCCTTTAGGAAATTTAGCATAATATTCATGAGGAATCAATGTTTCTTCATCTCTATACATACCAATATGACCTACTTTCGCAGTTGGTATGATTCTTCTGAAGCCATCTACAAGACCCACACCAGCACGTAAGATAGGTACAAGAATAATATCCTTGTCTAGTTCATAACCTGTTGTCTTACAAATAGGTGTTTCAATTTCCTTTTCTTTTAAAGGATAATCTTTTGTGACTTCATAAGCCATCAACATTGCGATTTCATCAAGATTCTGCTTAAAAATATAGTTTGATGTCTTTTCTTCTCTCATAATTGAGAGTTTGTGTTTAATTAATGCATGATTGAGTACTTTAACCATTTTATGGCCTCCTAGTATTTAATATCGTCATACATAGTCACTTTATCAGTTAACTTCTTTACTCTTGCAAGACATTCATTCTTTACTTCATCAGTTTCTTCATTCTTTAAACGATAAGCAATAATCTTTCCAACTTCTCTGAAGTCATCTTCCTTGAATCCTTTAGTTGTCATTGCTGGTGTACCAACACGGATTCCAGAAGCCTTGAAAGGTTTTTCTGTATCGAAAGGAATCGCATTCTTATTAGCTGTAATATTAATTTCATCAAGCAATCTCTGAGCTTTCTTACCTGTAATACCACAGCTGCTCTTTACATCAATAAGTAATAGGTGATTATCAGTACCACCAGTTACAAGACGGAATCCTTCTTCCTTCAAAGATTCTTCTAAAGCTTTCGCATTCTTAATGATTTGATGACTATATTCCTTGAATTCAGGCTGTAATGCTTCATAGAAGCAAGCTGCTTTTGCTGCAATAATATGCATTAGAGGTCCACCCTGCATACCAGGGAAAACAGCTCTATCAATATCTTTTGCATACTTTTCCTTACACATGATGACACCACCTCTAGGACCTCTTAAAGTCTTATGAGTTGTAGTAGTCACGATATCTGCATAAGGGAATGGAGATGGATGATCTCCTGCAGCAACTAAACCAGCGATATGTGCCATATCTACCATAAAGATAGCTCCAACACTATGTGCTACTTCAGCCATGAATTTGAAATCAATAGTTCTTGCATAAGCACTTGCCCCTGCAACAACTAACTTAGGTTTGATTTCTTCACATAATCTCTTATATTCATCATAATCAATTCTTTCTGTTTCCTTATCAACACCATAAGCATGGAATTCATAAGTCTTACCAGAGTAGTTTAATGGATGTCCATGAGTTAAATGCCCACCATCATTTAAAGACATACCTAGTACTTTATCACCTGGCTGTAATAAAGCAAAATAAACAGCTGTATTCGCTTGTGCACCAGAATGAGGCTGAACATTTGCATACTCACAGCCAAATAACTTCTTAAGTCTTTCCTGTGCCAATGTTTCTACTTCATCCACAAACTGACATCCACCATAATATCTCTTACCTGGATATCCTTCAGCATATTTATTTGTTAGAACTGAGCCCGCAAGCTCCATGATTTCTTTAGATACAAAGTTTTCGGAAGCAATTAATTCAATATTGTTTCTTTGTCTATTCAATTCTCGCTCAACACTCGCAAATACTTCTGTATCTCTCATAATGCTTACTCCTTTTCTAAAGCCATCATTTTTTCAATTCTCTTAACATGTCTTCCACCTTCAAACTCAGTATGTAGCCATGCATTAAGAATCTCAACAGCAAGTCCTTCTCCAATAACTCTCTGTCCCATTGCAATCATGTTAGTATCATTATGAGCTCTTGTCGCTTTCGCACTAAATACATCATGACATAATGCGCAGCGGATACCATCTACCTTATTACATGTAATTGATACACCGATGCCTGTTCCACAAACAACGACACCTTTCTCACATTCTCCTGATGCAACAGCTTTAGCTGCCTTAGATGCATAATCAGGATAATCACAAGAGTCTTCAGTATAAGTACCATAGTCTACAACTTCATAACCCTGTTTCTTCATTTCATCAATAAGAACATTCTTTAAACGTAATCCACCATGATCACAAGCGACTGCAATTTTCATAATATACCTCCTCGATTTCTTCTTTGGTAATTAAACCTTCTCTTAGTATTCTCACATCACCTTGACTTAAATCCACGACTGTAGATGCAGTTGCCGAAGCAGTCTGTCCTCTGACAACCATATCAATCTGTCCATCAAGCTGTGCAAGTACTTCTTTTTCGTTTGTCGTATTCCCTTGGCCAGATAAATTAGCACTTGTTACTGATAAAGGCCCTGTCTGATCAATGAGTGACAAAACGAAAGAACTGTCTGGGATTCTAATACCTATTGTATCTTTTCCACTAACATGTCTCGAATCCACACTGTCCAGTCTTTTTAATACGATTGTCATTCTACCTGGCATAAACTTATCAATCACTCTCTGGGTACCCTCGTCTACTAAGCCATACTTCTTTACATCATCTTTTTTTGACAACATAAGAGTCACTGCTTTATTCGGGTTACGTTTCTTGATTTCCATAATTCTATCAAGACCCTTCAAATCATTGAATAAGCAGGCAACGCCATAAACAGTTTCCGTAGGAAATGCAACAATCTTCCCATCTCTTACTGCACTTACTAATAAATCCATCTGTTCTGGTTCTATAACCTGTGTCATTAAAATCACCTCATATCGGTATTATTCTAACACAAAAACTTTCTTAAAAACATATATTTATCGCTTTCAAACATACCCTTTTCTACTTACACTTTGACCTATCTGTCAATTATTTATTCAAACTTAATCTTTTGTATATGAATTCTTTATAGAATATCTTATATAATGAATAAAAGGAGGCTTTTTGTCGTGAAAAAAAAGAACGTAATTATTGGTACAATAGGCGCAGCCGCTGCGGCATCTGCCACTTATCTTGCAGCAGGGCGCATTGCGATAGAAAAGGTATGTACAAGACGTAAAGAAGAAAAAGCAGGATTAAAATATCCAATGAGTGAAGATGATAAACAATGGCTAGATCATCAGACATTTATAGATATGGAAATCACTTCTTATGATGGATTAAAGCTAGAAGGGCAGTTCCTTCCTTATCCTGATTCTAATAAATTAGTGATCTGTGTTCATGGATTCCATTCTTACCATTATCGTGAGTTTGCATATTATATTCGTTTCTATCATGAACTTGGTTATAATATCCTTCTTCCAGATAATAGAGCACATGGACAGTCAGAAGGACATTATATTGGTTTTGGATGGTTGGATCGTTTAGATATATTAGAATGGATTAAAAAAATGGAAGAGTACTTCCATAATGAACCTATGAGCATTGTCTTACATGGTATATCCATGGGTGGGGCAACAGTCCTCATGGTAAGTGGTGAAGAATTATCTGATAATGTGAAAGCTATTGTCGCTGATTGCAGCTATACAAGTGCTTATGATGAATTCAAATACTACTTAAAGAATAAAGGATGTCCACCATTCTTATTACTTCCTAGTGCTACATTATTATCTAAAAAGACAGTAGGGTATAACTTCAAACAGGCCAGTGCAGTCAATCAAGTCAAGAAGTCTAAAACACCTACATTATTTATACATGGTAACCAGGATCACTTTGTGCCTACTTACATGGCATTAGAACTCTATAATGCCTGTCAAGCAGAAAAGAAATTACTTATTGTGAATGATGCCGCACATGGTGAATCTTATCATAAAGAGAAGAAACTTGTTCAAAGCAATATTACTCATTTCTTAGAGAAATATGTAGACTAATAGACCGAGCAACTTGCTCGGTCTATTCTTATTTCTTCGCATTTCTTATTTTTCTTTCAAAAATAAGCACAACTTCATCACTTGTACTATTGCTTCCTATACCAACACCTACAATAGCACCACCTACCATATTACTGCCTATTTCATTTGCGAAAGCTGTCTTTAGTCTCCAGCCCTATACACTATATCTTATTAATATCTTCTTCAAACTATTTATATCTGTCCTACCATGAGAATCATGAACAGTAACTACATCATACTCATAAAGATCATTACATTCTAAGATAGAATCTAAGTTATAATCGTTATTTCTTTCTTCTAATAATTCTGTGAACTTATCTTCAGTCATCGAATCATTAGAAGTATTTTTTTCTATGATTTGATCTAGTTTTGAGTTGATTTCTTTTTGTTCTTCCATACTTTGACGTTGTTTGTAATACTTATAAAAATATGTATGAATTCCTTCTTTGATATCTTGAAAAAAATGACTTTTATCTAACTGTTGATCAATTGCCTGAATAGCTTCATCTAGCTGTTTTGTAGAAAGATGAGTACTTTTCAGTTTAGTAGATGTAATTGTGAGATTAGGTACTTGTTGTAAGCAGGTATTACATAGACATACTTCTCCAAAGCTATTTCTATCTGGAATAGTAGTAAAAACCTGCCTCAAAGAAGCAGGTTTCCAAAGTATCATTGTGTTTTATTTCTTAACTGTATTATGTCAAATATAAGCGAAATGCCTACTACTAATACTGTCTCAACTATACATACTGTCATTGTTTCATTCATTACTAAATTAATAATCACAATCCAAATAGCAAACAAAATATTTTTACATGCAATACGAATCAAATCTTTCTTTTTCATAAGTATCCACTCCTTCTATGCATAATTTGTGATTAACTTTCTACTATGTAAAATACTTCATAACTTTTTTTGCTCTGCTATTATTTACTACCTTCAACATTTCTTATCCTCCTTTCTCTTATGTGATATCGTATATCTACAATATATAACTTAATTTGTTACATTCAAGAAAACAGGATTTAAATACACTTTTTGTGAAAAAACACAAGTTCTAACCAACTTAGAATAATAGATTAATTACAATTCAAACACTACTGTAGCAACTATTATGCTTTTCCATTTTTATTCAAAAGATAGGATTTATGATACATCCTCTAACTTAAAATGGATATCATTATTTTCAGCTTGGACTATTAAACGCTTTTTTTCTGTATCATTATTTAAATTAAATGTAAATTCTATTTCATTGTCTGTGATCTTTATGATTTTTGAATTTTCATTTAATGTTGTACCGATTTCAGGGGCTATCCCTATCCTATAGTATTGCTTACCAATAATAACCCCTATACCATGTCTTTCTATTAACTCTTTATCTTGATATAGATAAGCCATAGAAATCAGACCATCACTTTCTTTAATATCCACAAATTTTGTATCTGTGCCAAATTCAAATAAATCATTATACTTTTCTAATTTTTTATTTTTTTTATTTAACTGCACTATGGTTGTAGCTTTATTTTTATTTTCAATAAACAAATATCCATTAAAAACAATTGAAAATCCCAATAAAAGTATAATGATTCGATTCTTTGTTTTAGTTTTCATATATACTTCCTCCTATTATTTACCAAGTTTTATTTACAAAATGAATATCATTTTTAATGACACATAAGAATTGTTAACAGTGATATAATTTGTTGATATTACATAAAAATCTGAGGAATTGGCATCATATAGCACATCTTCCATTTTTTCAGAAGTTTTAATTGCAGGAATATATCCAGTGATAGAACCATGTTTTCCGGCAGGAACATAGAAGTGTGTTTGATGACTTTAGTAGTTAAAAACCAATAATTTTTAAACTATTTCAATTAGTAATTATTCTTAAACAGCTATAAATTATAGCAGCGTATAAATATTATTTAGAGCTTCCACCAGCGCAATGTATGCCCTTTCATAATCATTATATAATATATATAAAATAAGTAAATAAAAGATATTAGTAAATACAATGACTTTCTTCAATCTTTTTTTAGCCTAAAATGGTACTTTCTTCAAAGTAACGGTAATTATATTATATATAATTATGCATAAAAAAAGGGGATAGCCTTAGCTATCTCCTCATGACTATTCTTCATCAAATAAAATTAGATCATCAAATGTCTGTCTTCTTACAACGACTCTTGATTCACCTTCATAAGTGAATACTACAGCTGGTTTAGGTAACTGGTTGTAATTAGAAGACATAGAGTAGTTATATGCACCTGTAGAGAATACTGCAAAAATATCTCCTGGCATAATATTAGCTGTAACTGGTAAATCCTTAGTAATCATATCAGCACTTTCACAGATCTTACCTACAACTGTTACAGTCTTAGTCTTTGTTTCTCCTGCTTTATTTGCAACAATACCATCATATTTCGCATCATATAAAGGTGTACGGATATTATCAGACATACCACCATCAATAGAGACATAAGTACGTACATCAGGGATTTCTTTAATACATCCTACTGTATAAAGAGTAATACCTGCATTACCTACAACATAACGTCCTGGTTCAATCATAACAGCTGGACGTTCCCAACCATGACTATCATATTCATTATAAATAACTTTCATGATTTCTGATGTAATAGATTCAAAATCAAGTGGTTCATCCTGTTTAGTATAAGCAATACCATAACCACCACCGGCATTGATCTTACTTGTTACAACACCAAATGTATTATAGATTTCATTTACGAACTTCATGAACTGAAGCATTGCATTCACATAAGCGAATAAATCAAATACCTGAGAACCGATATGACAATGAATTCCTTCATATTCAATATTATCAGACTCTAAGATTTGCTGAATAGCTTTTAAATAGATACCATAATGAGAACTAAAGCCAAACTTAGTATCCTTATGACCAGTCATAATATAGTTATGACCACCAGCTTTAATACCAGGGACAATTCTTAAAGTTGCCTTTACTTTCTTACCTAGTTTACCTGCAATCTTTTCACAGTTTTCAATTTCATAGAAGTTATCTACTACGAAATGAGTCACATCATGACTTAATGCATATTCAATTTCTGAAGGAAGCTTATTGTTTCCATGGAAGTAGATCTTATCTGGATCAAATCCAGCACGTAATGCGATACTGATTTCTCCTGCAGATACGCAGTCAATTCCAATACCATATTCATTTGCAAGCTTATAGATTGCAAGACAGCTAAAAGACTTAGAAGCAAATAATGGAAGTGCCTTTTCATACTTATCCATGAACTTTGTCTTTAATTCATTCATCTGATGTCTAATATGACCTTCACTCATAACATAAAGTGGTGTGCCATACTGCTTTGCTAGATCAGATGCTTTAATACCATCTATATATAAATCATTGCCTTTTATATCAGCAAACTGTGTCTGTAATACCATACCATTCCCCTTAATATAATGTTTTTAAATCAAATAAACCTTTGTCTTTATTCATTAATGCCTTTAATGCAGCAACAGCACCATTCGCAAATACTTCTTTAGAAAGAGCTGTATGCTTTACTTCTACGATTTCATCCTGTCCTGCAAACATGACTGTATGTTCACCAAAGATCGTACCACCTCTTATAGATGAAATACCTACTTCATTTCTTTCTCTCTTACGATGAATAGAATGACGATCATAAGTAGGTTCTAATGAATCATCTAAAGCATTATTAATACCATCATATAACATTACTGCAGTACCTGATGGTGAATCAATCTTCTGATTATGATGTTTTTCCATGATTTCAATATCAAAATGATGTTCAAAGAATTCTTTCGCAAATTCACTTACCATCTTATTCATCATAGCCACACCATAAGAAGTGTTATAAGACTGGAAGAGGGCAATCTCATGAGATGCTTCTTCAATCTTCTTTAAGTCTTCTGCACTAAAGCCAGTAGTAGCGAATACAACTTTACACTTATTCTTTAATGCATAAGATAGAATACTATCTAGATTGGCAGGATGTGAGAAATCAATAATTGCATCAATATCATCCTGTACTTCATCTAATGACTTATATGCAGGTACTTCTGGCTGTACATCAAACACAGGAGATACAACACCAGCTAATTCTAAATCTGCATCATTCATCACTGCATGGGCTACTTTCTTACCCATTAAACCATAACCATATACTAATACTTTCATCTTAATAACCCTTGCTTTCGAATTCTTTCATTGCATCAAATAATAACTTCTTATTTTCTTCTGTAGTTGGAATAAGAGGCTGACGAAGCATATCACTTTCAATAACACCCATATGCTTTAAAGCAGCCTTAGGCATGATTGGGTTAACATCAATGAATAAATATTTAGAAACATCATTTAAATCATAAGCCATCTTTCTAGCAAGTTCTAAATCACCCTTTAATGCAGCCTGGGCAAACATTTCTGTTTCTCTTGGATAAAGGTTAGATAATACTGAAATAACACCTTTTCCTCCTGCTGCAATAAATGGAAGAATATTATCATCACATCCAGAATATAAATCAAAGTCCATATCCTTAGTACGTGTTAATACTTCCATTGCATACGCAATATCATCTGTTGCATCTTTCATAGCGACAATATTAGGAACCTTTGCAAGTTCTACTACTGTATCCACACTGATCTTCATACCAGTTCTACCTGGTACATTATACATAATAAGTGGTAAATCACTTGCAGCAGCAACAGCCTTATAATGTTCAATTAAACCTCTCTGAGAAGTCTTATTGTAGTAAGGTGTTACAACTAAGTTTGCATCAGCACCTGCTTCAGCATTGAACTTAGCCTTTCTAATAGCCTGTGCAGTATAGTTAGAACCTGCACCTACAATAACCTTTACACCTGTACCCTTAGCCATTTCTACTGTAATCTTAGTGAGTTCAAATTCATCTTCAATATCAATAGTTGCAGGTTCACCAGTAGTTCCGTTGACAAGTAATGCTTTTACACCACCATCAATCATTCTCTGTACCTGTCTCTTATATCCTTCATAATCAATACTTCCATCTTCAAACATTGGTAATACCAATGCAACACCTGTACCTTCAAAAATTGGTTCCATTTTATGCTAATTCCTCCTGAATTTTTTCTAATGCTTTCTTTAAATATTTCTTTTCTATAACATATGAAATAGATTCTTCACTTGTTGTCACTTGAGCAAATGGGATTTGGTTATCACCTAGAACTTTGAATAACTTACTTGCAAAACCGACTTCATTTTCCATATGACCTTCTACAACAAGCTTACCTACATTCTTAGATGCAAATACACCAATACGTGGGTGATTCTTCTTAACTTCTTCAATAGCCTTGTTTAAAGCACTCTGTGCTTTTGCATCACATGTGAAATCAATACGCATTTCATCTTCTAGCATGACTGATGAGATCATATCGATGTTCACACCTTCACGGCTAATTGTTTCAAACACATCAGCCACAAAGAGTGGATTCTTTTCAACATTCATTAACTTCACTTGAATAATGTCTTCTTCAATCTCTAATCTTGTAATCACACTGTTCATCTTCATCATCTCCATTTTTTTATAAAAAAATATTGCAATGGGGCCATTGCAATATAATTAGTAGTCTTCATTATATTCAATAGCGCACCACAAATATTTTGTGACAGTGAATAAGATCTTCTCTTATCCCCCAGATAACAGTTCATATACAGTTCCCTGTCTCTTCGGCATTTGCTCCCCCTTCATTATCTGGCTGTATCCATTAATAACGAATTCTTAACGCATGCACCTCTATTTGCCAACATAATAACATATTATCAATCATAAAAAAAGTGATTTTCTTCTAAATAGTGCATATATTCTTTGATCCAGGGACTACCTACCGCATATCGCTGAAGCATTAATACAACTTCCTGTCCTTGGTAAATGAAGCGCATCTCTGATTCAGCTCCTTTCTTTTTCACTTTAAAATCTGTCACAAAACGATAATCAAAGAAGTAAACACCATCTAGAAACTTCAGATTATCATATTGCATAAAGGTAATTCCCTCACGTTCAAAGCTTAATACATAGAATTCTGTTTTCTTGCTTACTATATGGCCTAACCACATAGTCAGTGCTGTTTTCTTCCAGTTCACCTGATACTTCGTATGTGCAAAGGCTACATTATTATGAAATGAGATTCTTGATAAACGAATGTAATCTTGTAATAATTCTTCTCTCTTATTCATGGATTTCTAAAGGCAATTGATCAGGATCTTTAAAAAATGTCATTTTCTTGCCTGTAAATGTGTCAAAACGGATTGGTTCTGTTTCAATACCTAATGCATTTAATTCTTTGACTGTTTCTTCTACATCTTCTACCTTAAAAGCCAGATGTCTCAGTCCTGCAGTTTCAGGGAAAGGATGAAGTGGGGCATCTGGTTTAATAAATATTTCTAACTCCATATCTCCAAGTTGAAGATCTAACTTGATATCCTGTTTATCCTCTCTCTTATTTTCTCTAATAATCTTAAAACCTAATTTATTGACATAGAAGTCAATTGTTTGATCATAATCTTTTGTAATGATTGCAATATGATGTACTGTGTCTAATCTCATAAGAGCACCTCCTGTTACTATTATATCATTGACATCAAGAATGATATATAGTTATTATAATATAAACCAACTAAGGAGGTAGGTAATACATGAATAAGAAAACAATTATTTATTCTGTTAAATCTGCACTCCCTGTTATAACTGGTTATATTGTATTAAGTATTGGTTTTGGCTTATTACTTCAAGGTAAAGGTTATGGATGGGTCTGGGCAGTTTTAATGAGTACAGGTATATATGCTGGTTCTATGCAGTTTGTGACAATTAATCTACTATCAACAGGTGCTTCTATCATTACAACTGCTATTATGACTCTTATGGTCAATATAAGACATCTCTTTTATGGTATTACCATGTTAGAGGAATATAGCGAAGCAGGGTGGAGAAAGCCTTATTTGATCTTCTCATTAACAGATGAAACCTATTCCTTAATCTGCTCTCCTGATCTTCCTGATGATATTAATCGTAAAGACTATTTCTTTATCGTTTCTCTTGTCAATCAGTTATCCTGGATAGCAGGGAGTATTATAGGTTCAGTACTCGGGAATATTATTCCTTTTGATACAACAGGGATAGATTTTGCGATGACTGCATTATTTGTCATCATCCTAGTAGAACAACTAGAGAAATCAAAACAGCATCTTCCTGCCATAACTGGATTTATTATTTCTATATTCTGTTTATTACTCTTTGGACCTAATCAGTTCCTGATTCCTTCTATGATTCTTATTACTATCGCATTATTCATAGAAAAAAAGAGCTTAGAAAGGAGTGATTTCTAATGCATGCCATACTTATTATTCTTACTGCCGCAATAGTCACACTTCTTATCCGTGCTCTTCCGTTTATTGTTTTTAGTAAACATACACCGGATAGTATTCTCTATTTAGGTAAAGTACTACCTTATGCGATCATACCAATGTTAGTGGTGTATTGTTTGAAAAGTGTATCAGTTCTAAAAGCCCCTTATGGTATTCCAGAGCTCATAGCACTTATAGTGGTAGTATGTATCCACAAATGGAAACATAGTACATTACTTTCTATTCTTCTTGGTACAATGACTTATATGTTTCTAATCCAGACTGTGTTCTAATCTTTTCATGACCTCTAAGGGGAGATTATTTACGAGTACAGTGTTACCATCATAATAGTTGATGTAATCTGGACCTAGTGTAAATATACGTTCAAAAGGAATCGTACCCAATGATCTTTCTTCTGTTGTAGAATAAAGAGCTATTTCATAATAATCACATTCTAGTTTCTCACCTGTTTCAGGATTCTGATACCCTACAGGTACCCATGGTTTATTAGGGAGTAAAGTAGGGCAGTCTTCAGTTAATGCATAGATGCCTTTAATACCCTGATCTGTCTTAAAGAATTGTGGTTTTGCATAATAATAGTCATGACTTTGAAGTTCATGCATCCATGAAGAGAATAGATGTGGATTAAGAATAAACTGTTCTGCTTCATCCTTACCAATCACTAATGGCCACATAGTACTCATTAAAGTAAGAGAATCTGTTTCACCATTCGCAATCTTTTCTGATACTTCTTTAATAATACGATGATTGAAAGCAAGAAGATCATCTTCCTGTGATAAGTAGTCATCTATATCTTCTTCTATACCATCAATAGTAACACTGCATTTCCAGTAACTAGTAATTCTTCTTAGACAGTTAAAGAAAGAACGCATTTCATCTGTAGTAGTAGGATTGAGTAAGCGTAGGTTTAATTCATTCTTTTCATCTTCATCCCATGAAATATGAAAACCTCTTCCGATAGAATTTGGATTATAGAAGATCATATTACCTTCCTGGTCATCACCCACCATTCTCATACCATCATTGATTCCAAAAGCTAATTCATCACCGACTATGACATCCAATGGGATTGTCTTTTTAAATAAACCCTTCTGTTTAATACATACATCAATAGACATTGTCTTATCCTCCTATGCATCTCATGAAGTCTTCTTCTGAGATAATCAAAATCTTTTCATCCTTCTCTCTTAAGTCTAAACCTTTTCTAATCTTAGTGCCATACTGACCATACTTCCATGTTTTACTTTTTTCTCCACCGACAATTAAATAATCAGTAGCACGTGTAGGGGCACTTAATACAGTACCTCCATGACTATAAATATAGTGAACTACATCACTTCTTCTCATAGAAGTAAATAAACCAGTGACAACAAACTTACCTGTCAAATCTATATCAAATATTTCATCAAAAGCGAAAGGGTAAATATTCATAACTATTCCTCAAAAAAAGATATACAATATATGTAGGAGGTTTTTCATAATGGTTAAAATCCTAAACATCGCATTATATATCATATTCATTCTTATACCAGCATTGTATTTTATATGGCTATTAAAACATGAACACCTGATTTTCAAGACATTTGTGGTTGTCATGGCTATTCTTTCTACAATCGGTATATTACTTAAATTTAACTTTAAACCATATAATCATATCTTTACCATGTTCATACTAGTGTGTCAATTTCTCACTATGTATATTTATATTCTTTTTATATGTGTTTATCTGTATCGCTTCTCCTTTAAATTTGTGAAACGAAGACCATATCGTTTTGGGAATATCGTAGCAACTATGATTGCGATTACTCTTACAATTTCTGGCTTCTATTCACATTATAATAAGAAAGAAGTCATCTATCATGTCACTGTTCCTAAGACATCTTCAGTATCACAATTGAAAATCTGTTTAGTCAGTGATCTACATTTAAGTTCTGGTACTTATATGAGACAGGTAAGAAAACTTGTAAAAACAGTGAATAATAAGCATTATGATCTTGTATGTTTTGCAGGAGATGTATTTGATGAAAATACACCCGATGCATTAATGAATCGTTCTTTACAAGAATTCAAGAATATGAAGAGTACTTATGGAACATACTGGATATCTGGTAATCATGAATATTATGGTAAACATACAGACTTTACTGTCTTTGAAAAATACAACATACACTTTCTAAAGAACACTTATGAAACTGTAGATAATACTTTTAATATTGTCGGCTTTACAGATAAGACATCTCATGATCACTATGATATCAATAAAGTAATAGAGGGGATGGATACTTCTTTACCTACTATTACACTAGACCATAATCCTGAAAGATTTGATCATCATACATATTTCACTGATCTTCAATTATCTGGTCATACACATAATGGTCAGATTTTCCCAGGAAATATTATCCTTCATTATTACTATCAGAATTCATATGGTTTATCCCATTATAAGAACCATTATCTTCTTGTATCTGCTGGATATGGTTCATGGGGATTCCCATTTAGACTTGGTACACAATGCGAATATGATACTATTTATCTCACTATGAGAAAATAGTTTTACAAGAAATACACCTTTTTGTGCAAAGTATGTAAACGGATTCATAGATTCGTGAAATTTACTCTCTTTTGATGTACAAATCTAAAAATAAAGATAGACAAACCGCTTTCTTTCCTATATGATAAGGGCACAAAGAGGTAGTGAAAAAAATGGTCATGGAATTAGAAGAAAAATTTAAATTACGCAAAGCAGAAATCTTTGCGACAATCAAGAAGTATGTGACTGAAGCAAAAATGGACATCTCAGATACAGTTATTGAAAACTTATCTATTCATCTTGCTTTATCAATTACAAGAGAATTATCTGGATCTTATATCGAAATGAGTTCATCTCAGATTGAACAATTAAAACAAGCCAACACTTATCAGATTTCACAGTTAATCGTTTATGATTTATCTAAGAAATATGATGTAAAAATTTCTGAAGATGATATTTGTTATTGTGCGATGTATTTATCAAACATGACATTATTAGATTTAGACTTCTTTAGTGAATGCGATATTATTGATCAGGAAACTGAAAGCATTACTTTAGAAGCCGTACAGGAAATCAATAACCGTTTAGGATTAAATTTAAAGAAGAATGATGATTTCTATCAGGGATTATCAATGCATTTCTATCCTGCAATTCAGCGTTTAAAGAATGATGAACAGCTCCATGATAATGTATTAACTGACAAGATTAAAACTGAAAATGAAACAGAATATAAATGTGCAATGATTTTAAATGATGTAGTTAAGGAACATTATCATAAATCATTTAATGAAGATGAATTAGCATATATAGCATCACATTTCGGTACAGCATTAAGATAACATCAAAGGGAACCATATCAATAGTAGATGGACCTAGGAGATAGTGAAAGCTATCTCCTTTCTTTTTATTTAAATTAGCATGTAAATCCTCTTTCTCACACTATGAAAGGTATTGTGAACGATAACCAGCCTAGTGATAAGTACACTCTAAATAACTAGAAAAGGTAAGGAGTAGCATTCCTTACCTTTTCGTTTTGATGTTAATTGCATTCCAATTTGCAATCAAATAATAGCATCTAGTATTTTAATATGCAAGTTGATTTCAAAGTTCAATTTTAGGTTCTTTGGATTTTAACGTGTCCAGGATTATGGGTACACATCACAATCATTTGAGTGTTTCTTATCATCTTTCTAAAGAATCCATTGCTAGAGAAACTTCATTTAAAATTGTTTTAATTAAATTTTTTTCATATAGACTTAACGTTTTGTTGCTAATCATATCTATTCCTATAACACCATATATTTTATCATTTCGCCGAATAGATAAATACAAAGCCTTTGCTTCTTGCAATGTGCTAGTGGTTGGACCCGCATTTTTATTATTTATATAAACCCATTTTGCCACTGTTCTTTCTTTTTCTGTCAAAAATATATTGCTATCATCCAAAAGATTATTCGGATTATAAATATATGGTTTATCTAACATTTTTCTATTTACAGGATAAAAAATAATAATTCGTTTTAACCATTTATTTAATTGAACACATGTTTCTTTCATAATATCATTATAAGTTTTTGCTTGTTGTAGTTTTTGGCTTGTTTCTAACAAAACCTCCATGCTATAAGCACGTAAAGATGCGCTATTTTTTCCCTTCTTTAATTCAAAATTTAAAACATTTATAATAAAGGAAACGACAATCATTACAATTAATACCATAACATATTCTGATGAAATTAGTTCCAAAGAATATTTTGGATCAAAAAATAAATAATTTATTAAACATACATTTATAAACGGTATTATAAAGCTATAAATAGGAAGTAATGTTAAACTACCTATAATACATGATGATAATACGTATAATAATATAATCGTAGTAATATCAAATCCCGCAATTTGTGCGAAATATGCTAAGATAGTTATAATCAATAGTGTACTTATTGAAATACAGCTATCCCGAGTTGAAAATCGAAAAAAATTTTGATATTGATATTTTACACTGTTTAGATTTTGCTTGCTCGAATTGTTATCTGGAATAATATATATATCTAAATTAGGAGATAATTTTGTTAATTTATCTACTATCGTTGGTTTATTAAAAATTGATTTTTTTTGATATGAACGTCCTAAAACTAATTTAGATACTCCTGCTGTTTTAGCATACTGACTAATTTGATAGGCAATATCATCACCATATGTAGATACAATGTTTGCTTGTAACTCCTTTGCAAGAGAAATGTTTTTTTCGAGTTGTTGGAAAGCTTTTAAATCTAATTCTTGTGAATCAGAATTTTCAACGTACAAAGCTGTAAACTCTCCATGAAATGCTTGAGCCATTTTAGAAGCGGTTCGAATTACTTTTTGATTCGTTGGTGATGTTCCTAAACAAACCAATATTTTTTCTTTAAGAAATTGCTTATTTTCATCTTTTGCATATAAATTTATACGATCAGCGCATTTCCTTAATGAAATTTCTCGTAATGCTATTAAATTATCTTTTATAAAAAAATTCTCTAACGCTCTTTTTGCTTGTGTCTTACTATATATTTTACCCTGTTTTAACCTTTCTATTAAATCATTTATATCAACATCTATTAGCTTAACATCATCTGCATCATTAAATATATAATCAGGCACTCTCTCATTTACCTTTACTTTTGTAATACTTTCTACAACATCGTGTAAACTTTCTATGTGTTGTACATTTACAGTTGTATAAACATCTATACCTGCTCGCAATAATTCTTCAATATCACTATATCTTTTTTTATGTCTAGAAGTAGGCGCATTTGTATGAGCTAATTCATCAACTAGTATTAGTTGAGGGTGTCTATCTAATGCTTTATCTAAATCGAACTCAGAAAAATGATGTCCCTTATAAAGTACCTCTTTAGTCGGTATTTTTTCTAATCCATATGTTAGGTTCTGCGTATCTGGTCTATCATGACTTTCTATATATCCAATTACTACATCTACACCTTCAACAGATTTTTGCTGAGCTGTATTTAACATGGAAAAGGTTTTTCCAACTCCTGCACAATATCCAAAAAAAATTGTTAATTCTCCATTTCTCGCCTCTTCCAATACTAACATCTCCTTATATTATTTAACAATTAACCATGTTTTTATTTATAGTTATCTTTGTAGCCGGTAAACTAAATGTAAAAATAGCCCCTGTTGGATGATTATCTTTTACAGATATAACACCACCGTGTGCTTCAACAATTGATTTACATAATGATAAACCTAGTCCCATACTCTTCTTACTATCAACAACAGAATGATTTACAGTATAGAATTTTTCAAAAATTTTATTTTTATCAATATCTTTTATTCCACTTCCATTGTCACACACTTCAATATACACATTATTTTTTATTTGATAAGCGTTTATAGAAATTGTTGATTCATCTTCTGTATATTTTATCGCATTATTAATTAAATTTATTAAGACCTGTACAATTAATCTCGCATCCATATCCGCCATTAAAAAATCATCAGCAATATTCACTTTAATTTTACGATTATCTTTGATTCTACTAACATGACTTAATGATTCATCAATTACATCTTCTATAACTTCTGGTTCTATTCTTAATTTCACGCTACCATCTTCTATACTAGTCATTGATAATAGATTTTCTACTAAATTGATCAACCACAAAGAATCGTCATATATATTTTTGTATAAAGCATTTTTTTTATCATTCTTCAAATTACCATTATCATTTAACAACACATCAGCATTACCATATATCGAAGTCAACGGTGTTCTGAGATCATGAGATATAGACCTAAGTAAATCAGATCTAAATTGCTCTTTTTTTACTTTTATAATAGCCTCATTCTTTTCTTCATTACTTATTATATTTTCCAAGCATATAGCCATTTCACTTAATATAGCCAATAAAATACGTTTATCAAATGATCCTAAAACATCGTTACCTAAATAAATACCTATAACTCCATATATTTTATCATCCGTTAATACAGCATAATAGATACTCTTTGATCCTGATAAATAACGAGTTGTCGCTCCTGCATGCTTTCCATTGATTGCTACCCATTTTGCAACGCCTATCTCATTAGCATTCAAAAACTCTTTACAACAAGAATTTTCCCTTTTGGGAAACAGAATAGGATTTTGTATAGAAGACTTCTCAATTGGAAAATACGCAATATCTCTATTAAATAAATTTGATAATTGTTTGCATCCACAATTAAATATATCTTCCACAGATTGTCTTTTTTGCAAAAGCTGGTTTGTTTCTAATAAAATACGAGAAACATTAGCCATATTAGCATAACTTGCAGCTGTTAATTGAATTTTATTCATTAGTGTGCTTATTAAAAAAGCAACTATAATCATAATTACAAATGTCATTAAATAAGATGAATCATAAAAAGATAAACTTAATATAGGCAGTGTAAAATAAAAGTTAAATAAAATAACACTAGCAATCGATGAAACGACACTGCATATGATATTTGATGTAATTAAGGCAATCAATAAAACACCAATTAAGTAAATCATAATAATATTAGAATCATGGAATCCCATTTCAAAAAACACAAAGCCAACCACTGTACAGATAAACAATATAAGAATACTAGTAACAATCGATTTTAGTGTCAATTTACTTTTATTGTTTAATCTCTTGAATATTCTATTTTCTTTTACTGGCACAATAATTAAATTAATGTCTTCAATATTATCTAATAAGTATTGATCAATTGGTTTTTGAAAGAGATGTAATCTCATATTCATGTTTTTTCCGATGACAAGTTTATTTACTTTATATATATTAGCAAATTTAAAAATTTCACCCGCTATATCCTCAGAAGAAACAATTTCCACCTCTGCTCCTAATTGTTTTGCATAAACAATATTTTTATCTAGCTGTTCCTGATTTGAATCACTTAATGTCCTTTTCGTATCAGATATATACAATGCATAAAAATGGTCTTTTTTATTTTGCAGCATACTACTAGCAACACGAATTACATGGATATTGGATGGTGAAGGAGAAAGACATACCATGATAGAATCAGTATTTTGATTACTCATTATTTTTATCCTCAACATCAGAATTATCTATTTTTATCATTTTATAACCTACCCCAACATGTGTTTGTATGTATTTTTCATTTGATATTTTCTCTATTTTTTTTCTTAAAGAAGTTATATAAACTCTTAATGAAGATAAATCAGATTCAATAGAATTAACCCATACTTTATCTAATATATACTGATGTGTTAATACTCTTCCTATATTTTTGGATAATAAGCACAATAGATTGTATTCAATAGGCATTAAATGAATTTCTTTATCATTTACATATACAGATTGAGCAATATAATCTATTTTTAAATGTCCATTCACAAAATAATCATCATTATTTAATGTATTTTCTTTGTACTGAATTCTTCTCAAAGTTGAGCGAATTCGAGCTAACAATTCTTCTACACTAAATGGTTTAGTTAAATAGTCATCCGCTCCCATATCTAAGGCTGTAATTTTGTCATCATCGTTGCTTCTGGCACTAATTACAATAATTGGAGTAAATGAAAACGTACGTAATTTTTTTATGATATCTATTCCATCTAAATCTGGCAAGCCTAAATCAAGCAAAATAATATCAAATTGATGTTTAACTAGTAATGACAACGCCATACTACCATTCGTAGCCATTTCGAAATTATAACCATTTGTTTCTAATGCAGTTGATATTAAAACTCGTATGGCAGACTCATCTTCAACTATTAATACATTCGTCAAATTATTCACAGTGTTCATCTCCATTCGTGTAAATTTCTTTATACTATAACATTTCTAAAAAATCAAATAAAGAATTATTTAGACTATCATTTCTATAGCAATAAGATACTATCTTTGCTTTATTAGTAATTATAAAAAAATCGATTTTAACTTTATTTGATTTCTCTTATTAAAGATAGATTTAATTGCAACACATTAACTTTTTCTTCACCAAATATACCAAGTAATTTATTTTCAGTATTATCCTTTATTAATTTTTTCAATACATCCTTAGAAATATGCGTATTTTTTGACACTCTATCAATTTGAACATTAGCAGCATCAACAGAAATATGTGGATCTAATCCTGATCCAGATGCCGTTATTATATCTGCAGGAATATCTTCTCTTTTTATCGTAGGGTTTTCTTGTAGAAATTTTTTAATATCATCATTAATTCTTTTTTCTAATTTAGGATTACTTGATGCTAAATTTTCACTTCCAGATGATGGTAAAACTTGTCCTTTTCTTTCTTTTTCGTTTTGTGTGAAAGTATTATAATTTACAGCAGAAGGTCTACAATGAAACAATCTCTCATCCGTAAAATCTTGTCCAACGAGTTCAGAACCTATAACTTTTCCATCCAACTCAATTAGACTTCCATTTGCTTGATGTGGGAAGATAACTTGAGATAACCCTGTCATTAACATAGGATAAATCAATCCACAAATTACAAACATTACTAATGATAACTTAAATGGTGTTTTTAATTTATTAAATAAATGTTTCATAAACATCCTCCTATAATCCTAAAAAAACAAGTAATGGTGAAATGACAATATCAATTAATTTAATACCAATAAATGGACAAATAACGCCTCCTAAACCATAAATCATCATGTTTCTTCCTAATAGTTTAGATGCACTCATAGGTTTATATTTGACACCTTTCATAGCTAACGGTATTAGGAAAGGAATAATAATCGCATTAAAGATTAATGCCGATAAAATCGCACTTGATGGAGAGCTAAGTCCCATAATATTTAAGACGTTCATTTGTGGAATTGCAATTGTAAAAATTGCTGGAATAATTGCAAAATATTTTGCAATATCATTTGCCATAGAAAATGTAGTTAATGATCCTCTTGTAATTAATAATTGCTTACCAATTTCTACTACCTCTAATATTTTCGTTGGATCCGAATCTAAATCTACCATGTTAGCTGCTTCTTTGGCAGCAGTAGTTCCGCTATTCATTGCTATTCCTACATTAGCTTGAGCTAAGGCTGGTGCATCATTTGTTCCATCACCAGTCATAGCTACAATTTTCCCTAATGATTGTTCTTTTTTTATTGCTTCTATTTTATCTTCGGGTTTACATTCAGCAATATAGCCATCAACACCAGCTTCAGCAGCAATAGTTGCAGCTGTTAAAGGATTATCCCCTGTGCACATGATTGTTTTAATACCAATCTTACGTAAACGATCAAATCTTTCTGGCAATCCTGGTTTTACTGTATCTTTTAAATAAATAACACCTAAAATTTTGTCATTAACGCAAACTACCAACGGAGTCCCTCCTAATTTTGAAATACTTTCCACTTTTTCATTTAAATCAGAAGGAATTAATCCATTTAAATTTTTTACATAATTAATAATGGCTTCACCAGAGCCTTTTCTTATTTTAGTACCATCTTCAAGATCAATCCCACTCATTTTGCTACTAGCTGTAAATTCAATGAATGTTGCATTCTTGTAATCATTAATATTTAATGTAACTCCCATCTTTTCAGCTAATTCTACTGTTGATTTCCCTTCAGGTGTCGTATCTTTTAACGATGCAATACATGCATATTTCACAAGATCCGTTTCATCTACACCGTCAACATTAATAAAATCACTCGCCAATCTATTTCCGAATGTAATAGTACCTGTTTTATCTAAAATCATTGTATCAACATCACCACATGCTTCTACTGCCTTTCCAGATAGTGCAATAACATTAAATCTAGTGACACGATCCATACCTGCAATACCAATTGCACTAAGTAATGCCCCAATTGTGGTTGGGATTAAGCATACTGTTAATGCTACTAACGTTGAAATTGGAATTTTAACATTTAGGTATGTAGCGAGAGGATATAAAGTGACAATTACTATTAAAAATATAATAGTTAAAGATACTAACAAAGTATTCAAGGCAATTTCATTTGGAGTTTTCTTTCTAGAAGCGCCTTCGACCATAGAAATCATTTTATCCAAGAACGAATGACCTGGATCTGTTGATATTTCAATTTTAATCCAATCAGAAACAACAGTAGTTCCCCCGGTAACTGAAGCAAAATCTCCTCCTGCTTCTTTTGTGACAGGAGCCGATTCACCAGTTATCGCCGATTCATCAACACTAGCAATACCATCTATAATTTCACCATCACTAGGAATTAATTCACCAGTTTTAACAAGTACAATATCACCTTTTTTTAGTTCACTACTAGATACTTCCTTTTCAGATCCATCATCTAAAATCAAACGTGCTTTCGTATCTTTTTTTGTCTTTTTTAAAGTATCTGCTTGTGCTTTGCCACGTCCTTCAGCAACGGACTCAGCAAAATTTGCAAACAATAATGTGACAAACAAAATAATCGCAACTATTGCATTATATAGGCTTAAATTACTTCCTTCATCATGAAATAAATGAGGAAAAAAAACTAATATTGTACATAAAATAAATCCAACTTCAACAACAAACATAACCGGATTTTTTATCATATATTTTGGAGATAACTTTGTAAAAGCACCTTTAATTGAAGAATAGAAGATATCTTTCGTAATAAATTGCTTCTTTTCTTTTTTACTCATTTTTATTCCTCCTATAATGTCAACAGCTCTGCAACTGGTCCTAATGCAATTGCAGGTAAAAATGTTAGTGCTGCAAAAATATAAACAACAATTACTAATATAATTGAAAATGTTAGAGTATTTGTTTTTAAAGTTCCTGTAGATTCATTAATATCTATTTTATTCATCAAACTACCAGCAATACCTAGTTGAATGATTATTGGTAAATATCGAGCTAAAAACATGACTATACCACAACTCATATTCCAAAATAATGAATTATCTACTAAACCTTCAAAACCCGAACCATTATTAGCTGCTGATGAAGCAAACTCATATAAAACTTGTGATAAACCATGAAAACCAGGATTCGTAATACCGTTAACACCTTCTGGAATAGATACAGCTAAAGCACTAAAACCTAAAATCAATAATGGATGAATAATAATGCATAAAGCTGCAAGTTTCATTTCTTTTCCTTCAATTTTTTTACCAAGATATTCGGGTGTTCTGCCAATCATCAAGCCACAAATAAACACTGCAATAATGGCATAGATTAACATATTCATAAGCCCAACACCAGTTCCACCAAAAACAACATTCAACATCATATGCATTAATGGAACTAATCCACCTAATGGCGTTAATGTATCATGCATGTTATTGACGGCTCCAGTTGTAAAAGATGTTGTCACAGTAGTAAATAATGCGGATTGTGCAACACCAAATCTTACTTCTTTTCCTTCCATATTACCAAGAGTTTCTGTGATACCTGCTTGTGCTACTGCATGGTTTCCTAGCGATTCACTCCAAAAACAAACTCCTAAACCAATAACAAATAATATTGACATAGCAACGAAAATTGTTCTTCCTTCCTTGCCCATCCACACTTTGTTTGCTCTATTGCAGTTTTTAGTTGACAAAGTATAAACTCTGTTATTTGCTTTAGATTCTTCATACTTATCATATGCCATTCTACCAAAAACAAAAATACAAGAAACCGGCAAAATCATCATTGAAAATAATTCGATAATATTTGTAATAATTGTCGGATTTTCTAAAGGTGTAGCTGAATTGGCACCTAAAAATCCACCACCATTTGTTCCTAAATGTTTAATAGATTCTAATGCTGCCATGGGACCACATGCAATTTCTTGAATTTTTCCTTCTATTGTTGTTAATTCAATATTTGAATTCAAATTTTGTGGAACACCTTGCCATACAAGAAATAATCCAATAATCATTGATAAAGGCAATAAAAATCGGTTAATGATTCGGATAAAATCAACATAGAAATTACCCATTTTTTTACCTAACAAGCCTCTAATCATAGCAATACATGCAGAAAAACCTGTTGCAGCAGAAGTAAACATCATCATAATAACCACAAGCATTTGAGATAAATATGATAATCCAGATTCTCCAGCATAATGTTGTAAATTCGTATTTGTCATAAAAGATATAATGGTATTAAAAGACAATGATTCTTCCATACCACTAATACCATTAGGATTTAAAAATCCAATTGATTGAATTCTTAAAATTAAATACCCAATGAAAATTAGGCATAAATTGACCATCAATAATGACATAGCATATTTTTTCCAAGTCATCGTTGATGTATCTATTTTTATTATCCTAAACACAAAATTATCCATTTTATCAAATACTGGATCTGCAAATGTTCTCTTACCAACAGACACATGGTAAACATAATTTCCAATCGGAAAGATGATAACCATAAACAATAATAATGTACAAACTATCTGTACCATAAATGACCCTCCATTTACATAATTTTATTTTTTTCAACAACATGTCCGATATGTCTACTATCATATTTAATCTCATATTTTTGCTCGCTTTTAGAACGGTCTGACTCTTCATAAAAAAATCTATGCATCGGTTCAAAACTACTAAAATTAGATATATTTTCTTGAGCAGGAAAATAAGTTGGATCTAAACACCACGCTGCTCTAAAATGTTTCATTGCTAAAATATGATTGCATTTTTTTTCATATATAATCCCTAATAAATTATGAGGTATAGCAGAATTTGGATGTTTTGACATAAAATTGCAAATAATTTGAATAGCTTCTTGTGATTTACCAGAACAAATAAGCTTTTTCATTTCTAAACAAAAGTATTTTTCATTTTCCTCATCACCGTTGAGTATAGTATTCATATTACCATCCCCTTTTTATAATATAAGTTAAAATTTATCTGGGTTTATCAAAGCATACAAAAGATAACAAGAAAGTAATATAATAATTACTACCATAATAAACATTTATCATCACCTCTATCTTTTTAATTCTTTATCAATCAAATTTACAAACCCTGTCATAAGAAAAAATGAAATAACTAAAATAGATAACATGATTACATCAATCATAAATTTCCTCCTCACTATTAAATTCACAATATCTTTATCCTTAGGACAGAAGTATTTTAATACTTTCAGAATTAAAATCGGATTAAAAAAAAGAACTTAAAATTAAAATTAAATTAAAACTAAATATCCACATTGCAAAATAAGCTGACATTAATCCTATGTATTGGTATAGCATCTAAACATAGTGCTAGTTTTAAAAAAGCAGCATGAAATTCGCTTTTGAATATCATGCTGCTTTCTTTATGTTATACAAATGAATAGTCTACTGTTAATTTTATATTTTGTAACTGAATATTTTCTTTATTTCTCTTTCTGTCAGGAAGTAATTAGTAAGTGGAAAATCTGTTATCTTTGCTAAATCTATTATAAAATCACTTGATTGAGTTGTATCAATATGTTTAGTTTCACCTTTAACTACCTGAAATCCTCTGGTAAATTTCATAATATCTGATGTGCTGTATTTGTTGTTAAGCACCTTGAACTGCAGTATTCTTTCAAGAAGCACTGCGAGCTAACTACTCCCACGGGCTTGCCCGTGGGAGTAGTTAGTCTTATGACAGAGTGCAATGTATTACTTCTAAACCTGAATAAAACTCTTGAAAAATCAACATATTATTCTATAATCTATTCGAAGGGAGAAATCCTTCCTTTTATTTTCCAAAAAGAAAAATCCTCTAGGTCATACCTAGAGGATTTTCTATTTCCCTATACAAAATCTCTTAAACAATTCATCCAATAAATCTTCTTTAGCCTGTTCACCTAAAATCTCTTTTAAGTTCTCCCAGCTATCATATAAATCAGTCACAATCAAGTCTGTAGGAATACCATCCTCCATTGCCTGAATCGCAACATTTAATGACTGTGAAGCTTTCTCTAATAACTGTACCTGTCTTTGATTCGCAAGTACCTGTGCCTGCGAATTAGTGATGGCACTAAAGTCAAACTCATCTTTAATATGTTGAATGAGTTCATCTATATGATTCTCTTTAGCACTAATATGAATACCTGCTGTATCAATCACACATCCTTTATCAGACTTATTGATTAATACAATTCTATTTAATCCTTCCGTACGTTCTAATAGTTCCTTATCTTCTGCCTCTATTGGTCTAGAACCATCTAATACAACTAGTACTAAATCAGCCTGATCAATCAAAGATAAAGACTTCTTAACACCCATATGTTCAATCTTATCTTCTGTTTCTCTAATACCTGCTGTATCAATCATATTTAATACAATATCATTTAAACGAATAGAACCTTCAACTACATCTCTAGTTGTTCCTGCAATATCCGTTACAATTGCTTTATCTTCTTCTAATAATGCATTCAATAAACTAGACTTACCTACATTAGGTTTACCTACAATGACAGTAGAAATACCATCCTTTATTAAATGCATGTTCTTAGAACGATCAAGAATATCATCCATCTTCTTTCTTAAAGATACAGAACCAGGTAACAGCTTTTCAGCTGTTAGTTCTTCTATATCTTCATATTCTGGATAATCAATGTTTACTTCAATCTGAGTAATAATCTTAATCAGGTCTTCTTTTAAGTCTTTAATAAAGTTTGTGATATTCCCCTGTATTCCTTTTAATGCTAGTTTAGCTGCCTGATCATTATTCGCTGTAATTAAATCACTAATCGCTTCTGCCTGGGATAAATCAATACGTCCATTTAAGAATGCACGCTTAGAGAATTCTCCATGCTCAGCCATTCTCGCTCCTTTCTTTAAACATAAAGAAAGAACTTTATTCGTAATAAAGACACCACCATGACAGTTGATTTCTACCATTTCTTCACCAGTAAATGTATGTTGTCCACGATAGATAGAAATAAGTACTTCATCTACTTTCTCTTCACCATCTACAATATAGCCATAAGAAATAGTTTGAGACTTCTTATTTAGATTACCTGTAAAGAAGCTCTGAACAAAATCTATACACCCTTTACCTGATATACGAATAATAGAAATAGCGGCTTCTAATCGAGATGTCGCAATAGCACAAATAATATCATCATTCATACTCATACCTCCTTAAGTGTTCTTTTCTTATACTTATAAAACCAAATAAAATTAACCAGACCTTTAATAATACCTGAGAAAGAAATAACCCACCAGATACCATTTAAATGGAATGTATTTAAGATTAATAAAATAGCCGGAATACGTCCTAAAGTGAATACGATACTTGTAATAGAAGGAGGAATTGTTTCTCCTAATCCACTAAAGGCTCCAGAAATCATTAATTCTAGAATCATAAATGTTTCTGATAGACCCACTATACGTAGATAATTTTCTCCTATTTGAGTTACCATTAAATCATCAGTAAAGAAGCCATAAATCACATGAGGGAAGAAGACCATCAAGCTTGTACATACAATACCCCATAGTATAGAGAATACCAGCATTGTATGATATCCTTTTTCTACACGATCATACTTACCAGCTCCATAGTTCTGACTAATGAAGGCATTAATAGATGTCTGGAATCCAGTCGCCATACACCAAGAAATATTTTCTACCTGTGTACCTACCTTCTGTGCTGCAACAGCTGCATCTCCAAACTCAGCGACAAAAGCAGCCACTACCATTGAACATACAGAAAATAACATACTCTGTAATCCTAATGGAAAACCAATTCTAAGTATATTCTTATAATAAAACTTTGAATAAACCTTCTTCAATGAAATATGTTTAAGTAATGTATTCTTCTTAAAGTTATGTCTCATAAATAATAGGAATACAGAAACTTGAGCTAATACTGTCGCAAGTGCTGCACCTACAACACCTAGATTACATACAAAGATAAAGAATGGGTCTAGGATAATATTTAATAACAAACCAACACTATTACACTGGAATGGTGTCTGACTATCACCAGAGGCATTTAGAATACCCGTCATAATAATATTTAAGAAGTTAAAGATAATCAAACCACATGTAATACGTAAATAGTTAATAGCCTGATTAACAGTAGCTTGTGATGATAATCCAAATAAACCAATAAAGAAACTTGAAAATACAACTGTATAGAAAGAGAATAATAGTGCGAATATAATCCCTAACTGAATCGCCGATGAAGCATAATCTGTAGCTGCTTCTTGATTACCTGCACCTAATGAATGTCCTGTTTTAACTTGTCCACCCTGTGTCGCAATCATTGCGAGGCCCTGCGATAACCAGCTAAACATACCTGCTACACCTACTGCTGCAATAGAGGAAGCACCAAGTTTTCCAATCCAAAGCATATCAATCAGTGCATAGGCCATTTCTAGAAATGATGTACCAATAATAGGTAGTGTTAATTTTATAAGAAGAGGGACAATACGTCCTTCTAATAAATTCAATTTTTTCATGTGCTTCTCCCTTCCTATCCATTCTATCAAAAGAATGCAAAAAAAAGAAGGCAGAGCCTTCTTTAATCAACATAATAAATTTCTAAGTAACGGTTTTTACCTTCACCGTGTGACTGTGTTGCAAGATGTGGCATTTCTGCAATCACCTGATGAATTACTTTTCTTTCATCAGCTGGTAGAGGATCTAACTTCATATTGATCTTAGAATGTTGTACTTTCTTACCAAAACGTTTAGCCATTGCAGCAACCTTCTGGTATCTCTGTTCTTTATAACCATTGATATCTACAGAGATTTCAATACGCTGTTTAAACTGAGTATTGACAGCACTCTTAGTAATGAAGTTTAATGCTCTTAAAATAACACCATTCTTACCAATCACAACTGAATTATTACTTGTTTCTACATTACAGTAGATACGATCATCCTGTTTGAAGACAGTAGTCTGTGTTTCGAAACCTAAAGAACTTAATGTTCTTTCTATAAACTGACCTATATATTCTTCAACCATAGATTCACACCATCCAGCAATAACAACTTTCTTACTGAATAATCCCTTATGAACTTCAACAACTTCATAATGGAATTCTTCTGGTGTAATCCCTAAGTCCTGACAAGCACGATTTAATGCTTCTTCTTCTGTTTTAGCTTCATAAGTATTCATAATGATTACCTAATTACATGAGCGTCTTTCTGATTTTCTTGCTTTTCAATATACTGAATCTGAATAAATACTGTTCTAACTACAGTAATTAAGTTAGTTGTAATCCAATAGAATGACATAGCTGTTGGCATGATTAAACCAAAGTAGATGATCATTAATGTCATTACAATATTCATAGTCTTCATCTGGTTCTGCTGAGCAGAAGGTTTATACTTCTTGTTTCTCTTCAACATTAAGTTGTTGATTTCGATAGCAAAGAACTGAGATAAAGCCATAACTAAAATAACAACAATATAAATGAATTTACCACTAGTAATCTGAGATAAAGGTGTTAAACCTAAATTCATACCAAATGCCTGTGATGTATACAAAATCTGGATTCTCTGAACAGCACCATACATTGCGAACATGATAGGTAATGTTAAGAAAGTCCATAATGAACCAAACATAGAAACGTTATTCTTCTTGTATAAGTTCATAATTTCATTCTGCATACGCATCTGACTAGTCTGATCATTCTTACCACGATATTTGTTCTGGATTCTTTCCATTTCTGGCTGAAGCATCTGCATCTTCTGTGTAGAAATAGTAGACTTGATCATAACTGGTAAGATAATCAAGTTGATAAGAATAGTCATTAAGATGACACCCCATAAGACATTACCTGTCCATGAAGTGATTAATAGGATTCCCTTTGCGATAGGAATTGTAAGAATAAAATCAAAAAATCCTGCTTTTAATGTCCATGGTGTTGATTCAGTGATAGCACGGCTTGCTAATAAATGACCGTTCTTGTCAACATTACTTGTACACCCTGTAAAAATGAACACTAAAGCAATCACCGCAAAGATCTTTAAGTACTTCTTTGTACGAGGATCTAATACCATTTTTACTTCTCCATTCTTTTTTTCATTTTTAAATATAGATTTTGAAGAGATTTCTTGTTCTGTTCAAAATCATTCTGAGAATAGGGTTTTCTAACAATCAGAATGTAGTCATTATGGTCTTCTTTTGTGAACAATTCATGAACCATCATTCTTACTTGTCTCTTAGTCTTGTTTCTGGCAACGGCATTCCCTATTTTCTTACCGACTGATAAACCAATACGCATATGCTCTAGATCATTAGGATTCCAATATAAAACAAACTCTCTATTCGCTACGCTTTTTCTTTTCTTTATAATGGTTTCAAATTCAGTACTCTTTTTTACACGTAATTCTTTTTTCATATTTCTTTTAGAAAAAAAACCACATTAAAGTGGATTTTTTTTAGGCAGATAATACTTTTCTTCCTTTTTTACGACGTCTAGCGATAACTTTACGTCCACCTACAGTTGCCATTCTAGCTCTGAAGCCATGAGTCTTAGCTCTTTTTCTTTTATTTGGCTGATATGTTCTTTTCATTCTTTTTACACCTCCAATATGTAGCTACTTTTTTTATACTACATAACATATGCAGTGTCATTATATGGGAAATACTATTTTAAGTCAATATTATTTATAAGAAATTTTGGCTTATATTCAACAGTTTTTGCTTCTTCACAGCTATTTTCCACACTTCATTCCCCATCGGAATTCATTCATTCACATATTGTGTAAAACCATCATTTTTCTCCTATATAACATATTTTTTTATGTGCACAATAATCTGAATAAGACGTGAATAGAGGAAATACCGCACATATATGCACATAAAACATGGTGCAACACTATTTTTTAGATATTCTCAATTTTTGTGAATAAGTGTGAAGAATTCAAAAAATAGCGTTAAGTTCACAATAAAAATGTGAATAGTCAATATTCACTAGTCTTTATTCCCATTTTCTTTTATAATGAAGGGTGCAAAGGAAGGTGAATATATGGACAACTTGAAGCAGTTCTGGACAGAAACCCTCAATCGCTATGGAGAAAACAGTGACGATAAGATCGTATTCGACTCAATATTCACCCAGACAGAGGCTAAAGAACTGCAAAACAATGAATTAATCATTACTATAGAATCGGTTTTTAATAAGACCTTTATAGAGGATGCAAGTGAGCAGCTTGAAGATTTCTTCTATGAAGTATCTGGTATTAAAGCCACTATAAAGGTTATGACTACCCAGGAATATGAGAATATGAATAAGGCAAAAGCCCCAGTAGTGGAAGTGAAAGAAGAAATAGATGATTTTGATGATCATTTAAGTGCTGAACTCACTTTTGATAACTTCGTTGTGGGTAATTGTAATAGAATTGCTCAAAATGCAGCACTTGCAGTCGCATTAAAACCTGGTACATATAATCCTTTATTCCTTCATAGTAATTCCGGACTTGGAAAGACACATTTGTTGAATGCGATTGGTAACTATGTGAAAACTAAATTTCCAGGTAAACGTATTCTTTATACAAATGCAGAAGCATTTGTGAATGATTATGTAGAAGCTATTGGCAATAATACGATTGCGTCTTTTAATCGTCGTTATCGTAGTGTGGATATATTATTGATTGATGATATCCAGTTTATTGCGAATAAAGAGGGAAGTATGGAGATGTTCTTCAATATCTTCAATACTTTACAACATTCAGGAAAACAGATTGTTATTACGAGTGATAAACCTCCTGTAGAGCTAAAAGGGATGGAAAACCGCCTTGTTTCTCGTTTTAGACAGGGGTTAACAGTAACTATTGATAATCCTGAATTTGAAACAGCTAAAGCTATCTTAAAGAAAAAGATTGAATCACGTATGATTGATTATCCTATTGATGAAGAAGTATTAGATTTTATTGCTTCTCATTTCAATAAGGATGTCAGAGACTTAGAAGGCGCTGTTACAACACTTCTATTCTATAAAGTAGTTTGTGGACAAAATCTTGATCATATCAGCTTAGATTTTGCTTTAGAAGCATTTGATAATCCTGATAACACAACGACAATTACTAAAAAAGAAGCGACTCCTGACACAATTAAGGAAACAGTTGCTTCTTACTACAATCTATCAGTGACTCAGTTAACGAGTAAATCACGTACAAACAATATTATTACGGCAAGACATATTGCGATGTATCTTGTTAGAGAGCTCGTTCCTGATATTTCCTATATCCAGATTGGACAGGAATTTGGAGGAAGAGATCATTCCACAATCATGAAAGCTTGTTCTAAAGTTAAGAAGAAGATGAAACAGGATCCTAACTATAAAACAGCGATCAATGATTTAATGGAACGCTTAAGTTAAGCACACGTATGCACAACTTGTGCACCGTCAAAAATGAGAATTCTTTTGAAATACTCAATAAAAACGCAACTTATGCACATTATGCACAGTATTATTATAATTATTCTTTAATTAATAAAATAAATAAAGGAGAAAAAAATGGATTTTAATATTAATAGACTTATCTTATTAGATGCACTTACTAAGGTTTCTAGAGCTGTTTCTTTAAAGAGTCCTTTACCTATCTTAACTGGTATTAAGTTTGACTTATTAGAAGATGGTTTAGTATTGACTGCATCTGATAGTGATATCAGTATTCAGACTACAATTAATGAAGGTATTATTATTAACCAGACTGGATCTGTTGTTTTATCTTCTAAGTATATCTTAGAAATTATTCGTAAGATTGATGGTGAAACAGTTCATATTCAGGTAGTAGATGGTACTTTAACTCGTATTACTTCTGAAAGTTCTTTATTTGATTTAAATGGTTCTAAGTCTTTTGACTTCCCACGTATTGATTTAAATAAGAATGGTAAACACTTCTCTATGAAGTCTTATGATTTCAAGAAAATTATTGAAAAGACTTTATTCGCAACCAGTGAACAGGAAACTAGACCAGTACTTACTGGTGTGAATTTCAAAGTAGATCAGCATAAGCTTGTATGTATTGCGACTGATAGTTATCGTTTAGCTCAGGTAAGCATGCCAATTGAAGATGATATTCAGTTTAATATTGTTATTCCTAAGAAGTCTTTAAATCAGATTATTCACATTATTGAAAAAGATGAAATGATTGATCTTTATGTATCTGATCGTAAAATATTATTTGTGATTGGTCAGTATCTTGTATTAACTCGTTTAATTGATGGTACTTATCCTAATACATCACGTTTAGTAGAAGATCAGGGTTCTTATACTATGTCTATCAATAGTTCAGCATTACTTGGTGCTATCAGCCGTGCTTCTTTACTATCTGATGAACAGAGTAATATTGTAAAACTAACAATGTCTCCTGATGAGAATGTTCTTTCTTCTTATTCACAGGAAATCGGTTCAGTAGAAGAAAACCTAACAAAAGCATTCTATAAAGGTGAACCAATGACTATTTCATTTAGTGCAAAGTATTTAGCTGATGCAATCCGTTCTATTGGTACAGAAACTATTCAGCTACGCTTTACTGAAAAGATGAGACCTTTCCAGATTACTGGTTTAGATGTAAATGATAACATCCAGGTTGTTCTTCCAGTAAGAACTTACTAGGTAAAATAAAGGGTCTATTCTCTTATTTGGGTAAAATTTGGCTTGTAATTGAAATTTGTAGGAAAATGAAGTTTATCTCTCCCTTGAAAAAAGGGGCTATAAACTTCTTTTTTTTATGTTTTTGTGCTATAATGTAGAAAGCAAAATTAGCGCAAAGGATGTGTGATGAAATGAAAGAAGTCTTAATACATACTGAATATATTACTTTAGGTCAGGCTATGAAATTATGTGGAGAAGCACAAAGTGGCATTGAAGCTAAGATTATGATTCAGGAAGGTCATGTTCTTGTAAATGGAGAAGTAGACCGTAGACGTGGTAAGAAACTAAGAGATGGTGATGTGTTTGAAGTAGATCGTCGCCAGTATGTAATCCATGGAAATCAAAACGCTTAATCTGATTCAATTTCGTAATTATGAAAAGCAAACCTTTCATTTTCATCCACTGGTTAATATTATCATTGGGGATAATGCACAGGGTAAAACGAATATACTTGAAGCGATTTATCTCTTGTCTACTACAAGAAGCTTCAAGTCCCGTATGCTTGATGAATTGGTCATGTTCGATCAGTCTTATACACGTGTGTTAGGTCATGTTGTCAATGGTACACGTCCGTACGATTTAAAGGTTGTCGTGTCTAAAGAAGGCAAGAAGGCTTTTATTAATGATAAGGCTGTGAGTAAGACAAGTGATTATCTGGGTTATTTTAATGTGATCTTATTTACTCCTCAGGATCTCCAGTTGATTAAAGGATCTCCTAAGATGAGACGAACTTTGATAGATACTGAGATTTCTAAGATTTCACCAATTTATATGTTTAACTTGAATAAATATAATAAATTGATGAAGGAAAGAAATAAGTATTTAAAGATGCTTCATGATGGACATAAGGAACCTGATATGTATCTAGAAGTACTGAGTGAGGAGATGGCAGAATTAGAAGAAGATCTGATTCAAAGACGTATGAAGTTCATAGAGTTGTTGAATGAGATCAGTGGGCAGATGTATGCTTATATTTCTGGTAAAGAAAAGCTTGTTTTGAGATATCATACGCAGTTCAAGGATATTTCAAAAGAGGGTATTCTTGATAAATATAAAAAGAATTATAAGCGAGATATATTCCAAGGGAATACTGTAGATGGTATTCATAAGGATGATTTAAAAATCTTTTTAGATGAGAATGATGCTGGTATGTTTGCATCCCAGGGGCAGCAGAGATCTATCATCTTATCGATGAAGATTGCATTAGTGGAGATTGTGAAGATGCAGATAGGTGAGTATCCTGTCTTGTTGTTAGATGATGTATTGAGTGAGTTAGATGAAGAGAGAAAGATGAAACTTTTGAATCTGATTGATCATAAGGTACAGACATTTATTACAACAACGCATTTTGATTTAGGTTATCATCATTCACTAGATGATGCTTTAGTTTTAAGAATAGAGAAAGGAACGTTGAAGGAGGATAAGTAAATGGAAGAAAAAGTAGAACATTATGATGAATCCGATATTCAAGTCTTAGAAGGGCTAGAAGCCGTTAGAAAGAGACCTGGTATGTATATCGGGACAACGTCTGCAAGAGGTTTACACCATCTTGTATGGGAAATAGTGGATAACTCTATCGATGAAGCACTCGCAGGCTTCTGTAATAAGATTAGAGTTGTATTATTACCAGGTGATGTTGTAAAAGTCATTGATAATGGTCGTGGTATGCCTACTGGTATGAATGCGAAGACAGGTAAGAATACAATTGAAACTATTTTTACTGTATTACATGCCGGTGGTAAATTCGGAGGAGGAGGCTATAAGGTCTCTGGTGGTCTACATGGTGTAGGTGCCTCTGTTGTAAATGCCTTGAGTGAATGGCTAGAAGTTTATGTTCACCGTGAAGGACATATTTACTATCAACGTTTTGAAAATGGTGGAACACCTGTTGGTTCTTTAAAGGTTGTAGGAGATTGTGGCCCTGAAGAAACAGGAACAACTGTAATATTTAAGGCTGATCCTGAAATCTTTACTGAAACAACAGTTTATGATTATGGTGTATTAAGTCAGAGATTAAGAGAACTTGCTTTCTTAAATAAAGGCTTAAAGCTTGTATTAGAGGATGAAAGATTAGATCCTGCAAAAGTAGATGAATATCATTATGAAGGTGGTTTAAGAGAGTATGTGGCTTTCTTAAATAAGAATAAGACACCATTACATGATCGTATTATTGATTGTGAAGATACAATGAATGATATTTCCGTGGAAATAGCTATGCAGTACAATGATGGTTATCAGCCAAATATCTATTCATTCTGTAATAATATCAATACACATGAAGGTGGAACACATGAAGAAGGTTTCCGTTTAGCTTTAACACGTGTTATTAATAACTATGCAAAAAGTCACAACTTCTTAAAGGATAAAGATGACTCTTTAAGTGGTGATGACTGTCGTGAAGGTTTAACTGCGATTGTATCAGTTAAGCACCCTGATCCTCAGTATGAAGGACAGACAAAGACAAAATTAGGTAATGCGGAAGTAAGAAAGATTGTATCTACTATTCTTGCGAATGCATTGGATAAGTTCTTATTAGAAAATCCTGATACTGCGAAGATTATCATGGATAAAGTTACATTGGCTTCTAAGGCAAGAATGGCAGCAAAGCGTGCAAGAGAAATGACTAGAAGAAAGACAGCTTTAGATGTCTCTAATCTTCCTGGTAAGCTTGCAGACTGTTCTTCTAAGGATCCAAGTGAATGTGAAATTTTCATCGTCGAAGGGGACTCTGCCGGAGGTAGTGCGAAATCTGGTAGAGATAGAAAGATTCAGGCTATTCTTCCTTTAAGAGGTAAGATCTTGAATGTTGAAAAAGCACGTTTAGAAAGAATTCTTGGTAATGCGGAAATTAGATCTATGATTACCGCATTTGGTACTGGTATTGGTGATGAGTTTGATATCAATAAACTACGTTATCATAAGATTGTCATCATGACCGATGCTGATGTCGATGGTGGTCATATTAGAATTTTAATGCTTACTTTCTTATATCGTTATTTAAAACCTTTAATTGAGAATGGTTATGTTTATGCTGCTCAGCCACCTCTTTATTTATTAAGACATGGTAAGGATGATCATTATTTATATAGTGATTATGAGTTAGATAAACTAAAAGAAGAACTTGGTCCTAATGCGAAATATACAATTCAGCGTTATAAAGGGCTAGGTGAAATGAATCCAGAACAGCTATGGGAAACAACTATGAATCCTGAAAATCGTGTATTAAATAGAATTCAGTTAGATGATGCAATGCAGGCTGATCAGCTATTTGATATGTTGATGGGTGAACGTGTTGAACCTAGAAGAGATTTCATTAGAGAAAATGCGAAGTATGTAGAAAATCTTGATATTTAAGGAAGGAGTTAGTCATGGAACAAAGAGGTATTAAAGATATACAGTTAACAGGTGAAATGAAGAAATCATTCATGGAATATGCGATGAGTGTTATTGTGGCTAGAGCTCTTCCTGATGCGAAAGATGGTTTAAAGCCAGTACAGAGACGTATTATTCATGGTATGAATGAATTAGGCTGTTATAGTGATAAGCCTTATAAGAAGTCTGCCCGTATTGTTGGGGAAGTAATGGGGAAATATCACCCACATGGTGATATTTCTATTTATGAAGCCCTTGTACGTATGGCACAGGATTTCTCATATAGATATATGTTAGTAGATGGACATGGTAACTTTGGTTCTATTGATGGTGATGGCGCTGCCGCAATGCGTTATACAGAATCAAGAATGTCTAAGATTGCGATGGAAATGGTAAGAGATATCAACAAGGATACTGTTGATTTTGTCCCTAACTATGATGGTGAAGAAAAGGAACCTAATGTGCTTCCTTCTCGTATTCCTAACTTATTGATTAATGGGTCTACTGGTATTGCGGTAGGTATGGCAACAAATATTCCTTCACATAACTTAGGTGAAGTGGTTGATGCGATTCTTGCTGTTTCTAAGAACCCTGATATTACAATTACAGAGTTAATGGATAATTATATCCCTGGTCCTGATTTCCCTACAGGCGCTTATATTTTAGGCCGTGGCGCTATTAAGAAAGCGTATGAGACAGGGAATGGTTTGATTGTCATGAGAGCTAAAACTGATATTGAAGATATCGGTAGTAATAAAAAAGCAATCATCGTAACTGAATTACCATATATGGTCAATAAGGCACGTTTAATTGAAAAGATTGCAGCTCATGTAAAAGAAAAGAATATCGATGGTATTACAGAATTAAGAGATGAATCTGACCGTGAAGGTATTCGTATTGTTATTGAGTTAAGAAGAGATGTACAGCCAGAAGTTATTTTAAATCAGTTATATAAGTTAACTGCATTACAGACTACTTTTGGTGTCAACAATATTGCCTTAGTGAATGGTGAACCTAAGACATTGTCTTTAAAAGAAATGATTAATGTTTACTTAGAACATCAGGAAGATGTTATTCGTAGAAGAACATTATTCGATTTAAAGAAGGCAGAAGATCGTGCTCATATCTTAGATGGTTTAAAGCGTGCTATTGATCAGATTGATGCGATTATTAATTTAATTAGAAGTTCTCGTACAACAGAAATTATTCAGCAGAGATTAATGGATGAATTTGATATGTCTGAAAGACAGGCAAAGGCTATCCGTGAAATGCAGTTACAAAGACTTGCTGGATTGGAAAGAGAAAAGATTGAGAATGAATTAAATGCATTATTAGAAACAATCGCAGATTTAAAAGATATTCTTGCGAATAAAGAAAGAATTATTGCGATTATTGATCAGGAACTTCTTGAAATCAAAGCGAAGTATGGTGATAAGAGAAGAACTGAAATCATTCAGGGTTCATTTGATATTGAAGATGAAGATTTAATTCCTGAAGAAGATGTCGTTATTTCTTTAACTAATAATGGTTATGTAAAACGTATGCCTATTGATACTTATAAAGCTCAAAATAGAGGTGGTAAAGGTATCAAGGGTATGAGTACAAATAATGATGATGTTGTAGATTCATTAATGAATATGTCTACTCATGATGATTTATTGATCTTTACTAACTTTGGTAAGGTATATCGAATGAAGGGATATAATATTCCTGAATTTGGTAGACAGGCAAAGGGTCTTCCTATTATCAACTTATTGAATATGGATAAGGATGAACAGGTGAAGACTATGATCTCTATTACACCTTCTGAAGTAGATGAATCACATTTCTTATTCTTTGTGACTAAGGATGGTTTAGTAAAGAGAACTGGATTACCTGAATTCGAAAATATCAGACAGTCTGGTAAACTTGCACTCACATTACGTGAGGGTGATGAATTAGTTGATGTTAAGTTAACTAATGGTAAGAGTGAAATTCTTCTTGCAGCCGCTAATGGTAAGGCTATTCGTTTTGATGAAAATGATGTGAGACCAATGGGACGTTCTGCAAGTGGTGTTAAGGGTATGAATGTAGATGATAGTCATATTATTGGTGTGACTACAAATACTGAAGGACAAAATATCCTAATCATTACTGAAAAGGGTTATGGTAAGATGTCACCACTAGAAGAATATCGTTTATCTAAACGTGGTGGTAAAGGTGTTAAGACTGTTAATATTACTGAGAAGAATGGTGAATTAGTCAGCATTAAGGCTGTAGAAGGCAATGAAGACTTAATGATCATTACGAATGAAGGTATTATTATCAGATTACCAATGGAACAGGTAAAGAGCGCTGGAAGAGCTACACAGGGTGTAAGACTTATTAAAGTAGGTGAAGGTGCTTCTGTTTCAAGTATTACAGTAGTAGATAAAGAATCTGAAGAAGAAACGACTGAAGAATAAGAAGTTGTCACATGACAACTTCTTTTTTTCATACTATAATAAGTCCTCAAAGGGGAGAAAAAGTATGTTAGATTTACAGGTAGAAATATTTATTTTAGTTGGAATAGGCTATCTTATTTCTAAACTAGGATTATTTAATAAACAGACTCGTAAACAGGTTACTGATTTAGTATTAAACATTGTATTACCTGTGGCTACTGCCAAGAGTTTCTTAATTAAACTCACACCAAGTATTATGAAGACAACTCTTGTGGTATTTTTAGTATCTATTGGTATACAGGGTCTTTATTTTATTATTAATAAGACAGCTTATAATAATCAGGAAGAAACAAAGAAGATCAACTTACAGTATGCAACTATGGTATCTAATGCAGGTTTTATGGGGATGCCATTTGCACAGGGGTTATATGGTGATATGGGTTTACTTTATGCTTGTATTTATTTGATACCACAAAGAGTATTTATGTGGAGTTATGGTTTGTCCCATTATACAAAAGCTGATTTTAAGACAATGGTGAAGAAAGTTGCGTTACATCCATGTCTTATTGGGATTTATTTTGGTATAGTATTTATGATCATGTATTCATTAGGGTATACACTACCTTCTTTTGTGACTACAACTATGAGTTCTATAGGAGGATGTAATACCGCATTAAGTATGATTGTGATAGGAAGTATATTAAGTGATGTAGAACCTAGAGAGATATTGGATAAGGAATGTATTTATTATTCTTTTATTCGCTTGATTATGATTCCAGTAATTACTTATCTATGTTTAAGATGGACATCACTTGATCATATTGGTATTGGCGTCTCTGTTGTATTGGCTGCGATGCCTGCACCAAGTACCTGTGCAATGCTGGCAAATAAGTATGATAAGAACCCAGAATTCGCTTCTAAGCTTATTTTTGTATCTACTGCATTTTCTTTAGTCACATTGCCACTTATTTCATTCATGATTACTTTATAATTGATGAATAATGGTATATAATGACAATAATCTATGAACAAGGAGTATATATATGATTGATATCGCAAGATTAAGAGAAGATCCTGAAGCTGTTAGGGAAAATATTAAAAAGAAGTTTCAAGATCATAAGCTTCCTTTAGTTGATGAAGCATTAGAATTAGACAAACAGTATAGAGCTGCTATCACAAGAGCATCTGAACTTCGTAGTATGAGAAATAAATTGTCTAAAGAAATTGGACAGTTCATGCGTGAAGGTAAGAAAGAAGAAGCTGCTGAAAATAAGAAGAAAGTTGGAGAAATGGCTGAAGAATTAAAGTCATTAGAAGAAGTTGAAAAAGAATCTGGAGATAAATTAAGAGAAGTCATGATGAAGATTCCTAACTTCTTAGATCCTACTGTACCAATCGGTAAAGATGACAGCGAAAACGTAGAAATCACTAAGTATGGTGATCCAGTAGTACCTGATTATGAAGTTCCATATCATACAGATATTATGGAATCATTTGATGGTATTGATCTAGATGCAGCAGGTAGAGTTGCAGGTAATGGTTTCTATTATTTAATGGGTGATATTGCTAGATTACATTCTGCAGTATTAGCTTATGCAAGAGACTTCATGATCAACCGTGGATTCACTTATTGTGTACCACCATATATGATTAGAAGTAATGTTGTTAATGGTGTTATGTCATTTGAAGAAATGGATGCCATGATGTATAAGATTGAAGGAGAAGACCTATACTTAATTGGTACTTCTGAACATTCAATGATTGGTAAGTTCATTGGCGAATTATTAGATGAAGACAAATTACCATATACTTATACTTCATATTCACCATGTTTCAGAAAAGAAAAAGGTGCTCATGGTATTGAAGAACGTGGTGTTTATAGAATTCATCAGTTTGAAAAACAGGAAATGATCGTTGTATGTAAACCAGAAGAATCTAAGATGTGGTTTGATAAGTTATGGAATAATACTGTAGATTTATTTAGATCTTTAGATATTCCAGTAAGAACACTTGAATGTTGTTCTGGTGACTTAGCAGACTTAAAGTCTAAGTCATTAGACGTTGAAGCTTGGTCTCCAAGACAGAAGAAGTATTTTGAAGTAGGAAGCTGTTCTAACTTAACTGATGCACAGGCTAGAAGATTAAATATCAGAATCAATGGTAAAGATGGTAAGTATTACGCCCATACTTTAAATAATACTGTTGTTGCACCACCTAGAATGTTGATTGCATTCTTAGAAAATAACTTAAATGAAGATGGTACTGTTTCTATACCAGAAGCATTAAGACCATACATGGGTGGTACTGAAAAACTAGTTCCTAAGAAATAATGTGAAAGGAGATGTAAAATCTCCTTTTTCTTGCATTTTATAATAATTATGTTATAATCAATTTTGCCATTACAATAAACATGTCTGAACCATGTCAGGACCGGAAGGTAGCAGCATTAAGGGCCTCTGTTTGTGTGTAATGGCACTTTTTTTTATATAAATGGAGGAAACTATAAGTAACTAAAAATATTAACTATTGTGTTCGATTGTGTTTAAATTTACTCATAGAGGTAGTGTTAAAATGAACACATCAAATATCACAAATTATAAATTAAAGGATTTTGCTGAACTTTTAGGCGTATCTGTTAAGATATTATAACGTTGAGATAGAGAAGGAACTTTAAAGGCAAACTGAACCCTAACTAATAAGCATTATTATACTTATAATCAGCATTTACTAAATCAAGTTGCATTTTTAAGATGGTTTTGTAATGTAAAAGAATTATTTGAATACCCACAGACCACAGGTTAGTGAAAATTAAATTTTATTAACGCCGATTAATAGGCGTTCATGAAGCTGAACTTGATGCATGGATTTTTCATTTGTACTATAATTAGATTAGAAATCAGATGGAGAACTCATGCAGGATATTGTTTCAATACTTCATGTGTTCTCCTGTAGGCTGCAATGGGTATCGTAAGTATAAAAAAACTGTAGAAAGGGATGAGGAAATTGCTGAAGAGCTTCAAAACGGAAATAAATCCGACAGATGAACAGAAAGTCAAGATTCGTAAAACAATAGGTACTTGCAGATTTATCTATAACTTCTATCTTGCTCATAATAAGGAGCTTCATGAAAGTGGCAAAAAGTTTATGAGCAGCAGCCAATTCAGGGTATGGCTTAACAACGAGTATCTTCCGAATCATCCAGAATATTCCTGGATCAAGGAAGCTTATTCAAAATCGGTAACACAGGCAGTAAATAACGGACAGACCGCATTTGAAAAATTCTTTGATCACAAGAGCGCCTTTCCAAAATTCAAGAAGAAAGGCAGATCTGATGTGAAAATGTATTTTGTAAGGAATAATCCAAAAGATTGTCTTTGTGAAAGACACAGAATCAAGATTCCGTCACTTGGCTGGGTACGCATCAAAGAGAAAGGATATATTCCAACTACAAAAGATGGATACGTAATTAAGAGCGGTCATGTCTCAATAAAGGCTGACAGATACTATGTTTCAGTTCTTATAGAAATCCCAGATCACAGGATAGTTAACAATTCCAGTGAAGGAATTGGCATTGACCTTGGATTAAAGGACTTTGCGATTGTTTCTAATGGAAAGATTTATAAGAACATCAATAAATCTGCAAAACTAAAGAAGCTTGAAAAAAAGCTTGTTCGAGAACAGAGAAGTCTTTCTCGAAAGTATGAAAATCTAAAGAAAGGAGAGTCCACTCAAAAAAGAAATATACAGAAACAAAAGCTTAAGATACAGAAGCTTCACCATAGAATTGACAATATTCGTACTGATTACATCAATAAGATAATCGCAGAGATAGTGAAAACCAAGCCATCTCATATAACGATTGAAGATCTAAACGTATCAGGAATGATGAAGAACAGACATCTTTCAA